>Ga0131853_10023282_pt1 | contig 11188 bp, 11 predicted proteins | sample TergutLab28metaG_FD_92764 | JGI IMG/M metagenome (GOLD analysis project Ga0131853, IMG submission 92764) | Labiotermes labralis P1 segment gut microbial communities from Petit-Saut dam, French Guiana - Lab288 P1 (version 2) (version 2) | ecosystem: Host-associated > Arthropoda: Insects >...
GAGGGGGGGGGTTTTTTTTTTAAAAAAAAGAGAGGGGGGGGGGGTGGGGGGGTTATTAATTAAGTTGGGGGGGGTGGGGGGGGGGGGGCAAAACATCCGGGGGGGGGGGGGGGGGGGGGGGGGAGCGAAATTTTCCATGCCATCCAGAAGGCTTTTTCGCAGTTTTAATTCTGCAGTTGCTTCTAATGTTAAGCAAGGTTATTTTTGGGGCCATTTTTTCAGGGAAAAAAAAGTCATATAATGTTGGAAATATGGTATGTACAGATATGCATTGCTTAACGACAGGAATACATTCTGAGAAATGCATTGTTAGGCAATTTCGTCGTCGTGCGAATGTCATTGAGTGTACTTACACAAACCTAAGATAGTATAGTGTACTGCACACCTAGGCTATATGGTATAGCCTATTGCTCCTAGGATTCAAGCCTGTAGAGCAAGTTGCTTTTACTGAATACTGTAGGCAACTGTAACTCAATGGTATGTACTTGTGTATCTAAACGTATCTAAACATAAAAAAGGTACAATAATAATAATACGGTATAAAAGGTAAAAAATGGTACACCTGCATAGAGCACTTAACCATGAATGGAGTTGGCAGGACTGGAAGTTGCTCTAGGTGAGTCATTTTATTTTGCTTTTTAAACTTTTTTGTTAAAAACTGAAACACAAACACACACATTAGCCTAGGCCTACACAGGGTCAGGATCATCAATATCAGTGTCTTCCACTTCCACATCTTGTCCCACTGGAGGGTCTTCAGAGGCAATAACATGCTTCGAGCTGTCATCTATGATAACAATGCCTTCTTCTGGAATACGTCCCGAAGGACCTGCCTGAGGCTGTTCTTGAGGAGATGTCACTCTTTTCAGAGATATGTCCATGGTGGTTTACTTGGTTTGTTTTTCTTTTCATCATAATTTTACTTGTAAGCAGATAATGCACCATGAACATTCCTGTTAACAAAACCTTTGAGTGTTGAGGTCCATGTTTTCAGACTTTTTAAGGAACTTGTTGAGGTCTGCAAAAGCTTCTGCTAAACCCTTCACTGTGAATTTTCTTAGGGATACTTCTTTTTCTTCTCCTGCAGTTTCCTCTTGCCTCTTCTTGAGCTATGCATTCCTTTTCCAATTCCAGCAACTCCTCATTAGTCAGTTCCTCAGGAACCGCCTCTAGGAGCTCCTCAATGTCGTCCTCATCCACACCCTGGTTAAAGTTGCTTGCCATCTCAACCACAGCCTTGCTGTTTGCAACCTCCTCATCCTTGGCAAATCCTTACCAGTCATGGCCAAACCTCTTGAATGTATTCTTCTAGATGCCATTCATACACACCTTGGTGACATCACCCCAAGCCCAGGCAAGGTTCTTGATGCAGCCATAGATGCTGTAATCCTTCCAGAATTGCATCACTGTCTTCTCAGTGTCTTCCTCAGTTGCAGCAATAGCCTTGGCAAAGGTCCTCCTCAGGTAGTAGGCCTTAAAAGTTGCTGTAAATCCTTGATCGGTTGGTTGGATCAAAGAGGTGGTGTGTGTAGGGAGAAACACCACTTTGATTTGGGGATGAAGATCACCAATAAAAGGAGGATATCTGGGAGCATTATCAAGAATAAGCAAAATCTTGAAAGGTATGTTATTCTCCAAACAGTACTTCTCCATTTTGCTGGCATAGCAATTCAGGAGGGCATCTTGGAAGAGGAGCTGGGTCATCCATGACTTCTTACTGCTCCTGTAGTACAATGGCAGCGTATGCTTATTGATATGCTTGAAGGCCTTGGGGTTCTCACTGTGCCACATCACAATGGGTTTTAATTTGTAACCTGCAGCAATGCCCACAAACAAAAGTGTTTTTCTGTTCTTAAAAGCCTTGAAACATGGCATTGACCTGGCCTCCTTATGAATGAAAGTCCTTTCAGGCATCCATTCCCAGAATAGGGAGGTTTCATCCATAATGAAGATTTGCTCTGGCAAGTGATTTTCCTCGACAATCAGCTTATCTAGAGTTTCCAAAAATTCTTCAGCTGCCATTACATCAGCACTCGCAGACTCACCACTCACTGTCACAATATGTAATGAGTAACGATTCTTGAATCATTTAAACCACATAGAGCTAGCAGTAAATTCAACATCGTATTCAGGTCCAGCCTTTTCTTTCAACATCGCAAACAAACTTTTTGCTTTGCTCGTGATTATCATGATGCTGAGAGGGCTTGACTTCTGTGACTGGTCTTCAATCCAATCCAATTCTCCATATCTGATATTCTCAAACTTTTGTTAGTCTCGTTGCTTTCAGTGAAGCAGATCCTTTAACAGCTTCTGTCACTTTGTTCTTGTTCTTCAAGATCGTAGCTATGGTGGAATGGGACATGCCTGACTGGCAAGCAATAACCATCATTGATTTTCTACTTTCGTAGTCTTTGATCACTTTTAATTTCTTTTCCAGGTCAGTCACTTAATGTGGCCTCTACTGGCAACATTAGCAGTGGATTTTGTATGCTTAGGGACCATGATGAACTAAACAACATGAGATTAACCTATTGTTGCCCAACAACCTATAAAGGGGTCGCAAAGTGTGTCAAAGTTTGGGGAATTTTAGGCAACTCCTATCCGATACTGTAAACAGTACTGCTGAGTTTTGGTAAGCCAGAATGGACCCTCTTCACCTCCTAATCCCCTCCAGAAACCCTGATTTATATGTCAATACACACCATCTATGCAGTTCTCTCAGCGACTAACACGGTTGCACACACAGCTCACTTTGTTTATTGTTTGTACTGGAATCCACTGTGAGTTAATATATCAACACTGGTCTATGAAGCAAGCCTAATTGTTAACCAGAAATGTGTTCAGAGATATCCACAGAGGCCCACAGACATGCCTCTTGTAGTGCTGGGGTACTCTGTAGGTGTTGTGGGGCGATAACATGCAACACATGGCTGTCAACCTACAAAAACGTCTTAGGCACCCTCGAATAGCTGGATTTTTATACAGCAGTTACACCATACCTTTAGATCTGTTTTGCTGTCACTGTGGAAGAAGCTTATATCTTGGCATTAGGTTTCTGCAACTGTGCCCAGTCATAATGAGGAGTCTAAACAAGACGGACGATTGTAGGCATAATATTGCATACTTTTTTACAGTAAACTTTTTTTTATAAGTAGGAAGCGTACACTAAAATAATGATAAAAAGTACAGTGTAGTAAATACACACATAAACTAGTAACATAGTTGTTTATTATCATTATCAAATATGAGGGGGTGCTGATAAGTCCTTAGCCCAATCTACTTCCCAATGTCATAGGACGGAATCGAGTGTCATTGGAAAGCGGGGTCTGTTCATGTGGCAAATTGCAAGTCTTTTCTTGTTACAGAGATGAAAGGAAGCATGTCAGGTGACGCGCGCGATTTCAATAACATGGACACAAGGCAAGGCAAGGCAAGGCCCTGAAGGAAATTCACACCATTCTGACAGAAACATTAGGGGAACATGCACCATCGTATGCCACCATCAAAAACTGAGTGGCCCAGTTTAAATGTGGTGATTTTTCCCCCTGAGGTGCGCCTCGTCCTGGATGACCCACAACAGTGACCACCCTGCAAATTATTGGTCAAATTCACAAGCTAATCTTGGAAGACCGCTGGAATTCGGTTAAATCAGTAGCTGAGCAACTGGGCATCTCATGTGAGTGGGTTGGGTCCATCATTCATGAAGATTTGGACATGCAGAAGCTCTCCATGAAGTGGATCCCGAAATGTCTGAACGCAGATCAAAAGCGTCAACGGTGCCAGTTGTCTGAGCAGCTTTTGGAATTTTTTCGGCATGATCCAAATGATTTTGTCATGATTGGTGACCATAAACAAAACCTGGTTATATCACTATGACGTGGAGACAAAGCAGCAATCAGTGAACTGGTGGCATAGCGGCTCACCCTGCCCCAAAAATTCTGAGTGCAAAAATCCGCTGGAAAAGTTCTCGCCTCATTTTTTTGGGATCAAGATGGCATCCTCCACATTGATTATCTTCCAAAGGGCCAGACTATCAATGCAGATTATTACTCATCTCTGCTGGTGCATTTGAAGTTAAAATGCTACAGGAAGGTCACCAAGGTTGTCTTGTTCTTGCAAGACAATGCCCCGGCTCACCAGGCACTTGCAAGCCAGAAGAAACTGGCCTACCAAGGTTTCCAGTTTCTTGATCACCCACCCTGTTCTCCAGATCCGGCCCCGTCAGACTACCACCTATTCTCTGGACTGAAAAAAGTAATTTAAAGGTCACCATTTTTCATCGGATGTAGAGGTCATTGCTTCCGCGGAGAGCTGGTTGGACGGACAACCTCCTGAATTTGTTTTGATTGTTTTACAAAAGTTAGAGCAATGGGCTAAGAAGTGTATTGAGCTTCGTGGGGAGTATGTTGAATAAATCCCAAGTTTGATCGCTGTAGCTTGTTGCCTTCTTGGTCGGGCTAAGGACTTATCATCACCCCCTTGTATTATGTACTGTACATAATTGTGTGTGCTGTACTTTTATATGACTGGCAGTGCAGTAGGTTTGTTTACACCAGCATCACCACAAACACATGAGTAATGCGTTGCTGTGTGTCACTAGGTGATAGAAATTTTTAGCTACATTATAATCTTTTGGGACCACCGTCATATATGCAATCCGTTATCAACCAAAACATTGTAATGTGGCGCATACCTGTATATACAATCCTATGCTCTTCTCAGAAAAATTCTGAAGGGAAAGAATATCTGGTAAGAGCATGAAAGTAAAGTGCTAAGGAAAATATTCTGATCCATAAGGGATGCAGCAAATTGAAACTGGATAATCTTGCAGTATGGAGAGTTTAAAGGAAGTTAAGGTCGTCATGGTTTGGGTACGTAACTTATGTTGGGGAGACAAGAAATGCACACAGATTTTTATCAGAGGATCCTTTTGCAAATTGGATCCATTTGAAGAACAAGGAGGAGAATGGAAGATATTCAGATAGATCATGATGATAGGCAGTATATGGAACTAACTAGAATTACACTCAATTACAAGCTCTAGTAAAGTAATGTTGAATTTCATATTCTGTTGTGAGAGATTTAGTTTTCCTTTTTGAGAGTTTAATGTTCAAGAATGAACTAATTATATTTTGTATTTCAACATTCTGTTAAAAAATCATCGAAGTAATTGTACTATTAGAGTATTTTTACTGATTGTAGTGCATGGAATCAGAGATTTTTATGAAAGTTTAAATGTCAATACTTATAAATAATATGCTCGTTAGTAATAGTAGCATTTATAATGTACAAAGGATTCCCACTTACTCTTGGAAGATTAATATTTTATAACATAATATGCTGAGCAAGTGACCATTTCAAGTGTGTTATTTCATAAAGCAAACAGAAACCAAATTTGTAACTTTTACTGAATGAAATGATTACATTTTCATGAATTATATTAATTTAAAATATGCAGTTTTACCAGTTAACATGAACTGTGGTTTTCTATAATTAAAGTAAATATATGCAGATATTTATTGGATAATAACTCGATGCTCGTCTTGATTGCATTTTCATGTTGCAGCTAGCTGATGTACCTGTTCAACAGTATGTGTCATCACTGTGTTGACTGATAACCTTGTGCCGCTACACAGTCTTATTGCATCGAAATTAATTTACAACATGACTGGGGGGATTGTGGAAGCAGGCCAAACCTCACTGATTTGTTAGCAAGAGTCTTTAGAATGAAATTCATCATACCCAACATGTTATGACCAACCCAGGGCTGGACACAAAAAAAAAACGAGACTAACCCTTTAGCTCAGGAACCAAGAGTGGGAGGGGAGAGACAAACAGATGGCTATAGAACATGTTCTGACCTGTCACAGTGTTACAAGGCTCAGCTCGATTGCTTTACTCAGTACAAGTTGACGCACTTTCAAATATAGGCGTGGTCTTATCCTCGGTCCAGAAATGTTAGGACTGCAAAAGTGAACAACGAGTTAACATCAGTTTTCTTGTTAAACTGATGAAATCCGTGACGGAAACTTTTCACTTATTGACTGAGGCTTACGGTGAAGATTGCATGTCTCGTGCATTTGTGTTTGAATGGCACAAACGATTTTTAGAAGGTAGAGAAAGCTTGAAAGATGAGTTGTTCAAAGTTCAAGGCCATGTTGATTGTTTTCTTTGATATCCAGGGTATTGTGATGGCAGAGTGGGTACCCAGCGGTCAGACAGTAAATCAGCAGTATTACATTGAAGTCTTGACAAAATTGTGTAAACATGTGAGAAGGAAACAACTGGAATTATGGAGAAAAGGGTGGATTTTGCACCAGGACAACATGCCAGCCCACAACACATTGTCTGTGAAGCAATTTTTAGCTAATAGAAATATCACTCTGCTTGAGCACCCACCCTACTCACCAGACCTCGCTCCCTGCGACTTCTGCCTCTTCCCAGAGATCAAGTCAGTGCTCAAAGGAACCAATTTTATGTCAGTAGAAAATGTGAAAGCAAAAATGGCAGAGATCCTCAACATCCTTACAGAATATGACCTGCGGAATTGCTTTGAACATTGACAGCATCGTGTGCAGCTGTGTGTCAACTCAGAAGGGAACTATTTTGAAGGCGATCGTAGCTGATTTCCTGAATTTGTTAAACAGGAAGAGTTACAGGCACAGTCTCGTTTTTTTTGTAGGACCTTGTATTCCATTGGATGGCAACAGAGAGATTTGCCAAATGGTATATATGTTTGTATGTCTGTGTGTGTGCGTGCATGCGTGCGCGCACACATGCACTTGGTTCATTCACTGCTTGGTTGTTTATGGCAAGGGCTCTGTGATCACTTCAGTGGTTGTTGGTCCATGTATGGACATGCGGCAGGCCTCTTTTGCAATCCAATTGAACACACAAACACAAGAGATGCAGATCCAGCTGTACCGTCTTTCAGCTGGTTCTGTTAAAAATTACATGGTAGTAAAATGAATCCATTGCTAACTTTTTTTTACAGAGAAGATTACTTTAACCTTCATGTAAACACTCCAAACAACAGCCTACTGGTCAGCAGAAAATCCATACACAGAGGAGAAACTTAAAGAAATCATCAAACACACAGTTCTGGGACTTTCTAGATAAGAACTTGCAGAAAGTTCCAGTAACTAGTTCATCAGGTGTCAAGTATAACTAAAAGCTGAAGGTCATGTCCAACCCCTGCTCAACATGCAGTAAGTTACATAATACAGATGTTAATGTAGGTAGTAAGTATAGGTTCAGCATTTAGCTGACACTGTGTAGAATGTAAAGTTGTAGTATGGTGGTCACACAAAACCTAAATGTAACTTAACTTTTTGTGGTGATAAATAAGCCACTGGAGCCAAACATGTGAAATGTTTGTATTGCCATGGATCATACACATACAGATTTTATGTCGTCATTTACAAACTCAATAATGCTATGTCTGGAAAACTCAATGCTACCTGAATCTATATTAGGGGTGGGATCACAGTTGGTTTAGTAACTAGGCCATGGGATGGATGAACTGAACTTTCAATCGTGGTTGGGGCAGATTTTTCATCTCCAGACATGTCCAGATTGACTGTAGAGTCCACCCCTCTATTTCAATGAGTACTGGATTCTTTTTTTGGGGTAAAAGGGCCAAAGTGTGATGCTGACCACTCACCTCTATCTACAGCACATGGCTGAAGACTGAGTAGAGCTATACTTCTAGTCCCCTTGTGCCTTCATAGCACGTCCATGACAACTTTTGCCTCTGAATCTGTATTAGTAGAAAATATTCAAATGGATCACTAAATTGCAAATTTACTGATTTTCAGTTCTGACAGTCTCATTGTAGATTAAAGAATGTTAAGGGCATTAGCCTTTAGATGTAAGTGGGAAAAATATACTGGTTTTCTTCAAAATTCCCCATATTTTAACCCACCAATGCACTGCAAGATGGCAGCTACCAAAACTATACTAATTTGTACAAGTTTGAATCTCTTTACAATAAATGCATACGGGACTAGCCATGCAGAAAACTGCAGTACCAAAAATACATTAGAGAACTTTCATGTTGTGTATATCTGTATTCTGCAGTGAGACAACTGATGACAGGAAAGCACTTGTAATACCCAGTTCACTGTGACTGGGATACACATGAACTAACTGCCATAGGAGAGGGAGGTGTCTTCTAATTAAAACTTTCATTGGGACCTATAGTCAATGGCTACTTGGAATAGGTGCCTGGAATTGTGTTAAATAATTTGGTATTATATTAAGAGACTAATTCTCAGTCTTTGTACATTCACTTATTAAAACAGACCTGTTTGATCCAAGCTTCAACAGTTGCTTGAAAATTGTGAAAATTCCTTGGGACCATGGCTTTGCCACAACAAATGTGAGATACAGGTTCCTGGGGTGTATTCTAGTTCATTAGGCAATATCAGCACAGAAGGGTAGCAATTCATTGTTCACAGTTTATTTTCCACATATATTATATTTACAGTAATTCTTTGTGTCATATATATATATATATAAAGTCCTAATTTGTGTTATTTTCATGTATATTTATTTCTAAACAAATAACTGTTTGCTGCCAAACTGTGTGCTGAATACTCTACTTGTATAAGTAGATTTGGGAATAATGTTACTTGTATAAGTAGATTTGAGAATAATGTTAAGCAGTGCACAGGTAAGAATGAAAAAATGAAATCTGTTATACACAGGAATTTTATGTTTCATTTACACTAATTATACAGATTACACTTTGCCTTCTGAATTAAAATATGGTACATATATGTATGTTATATTTTATTCAAACTAACTTACAAATCACACTTTGCCTTCCAAATGAATATCTGGTACGTACAGGAATGGTACAAGATTCAGTACAAAAGTAAGGACTTCCAATTTTTATTATGTAACACAACTAATAAAATCTGTCCAACATGCTAACAAAGGTTTAAGCCTCCAATGAGAACTTGTGCAACACACCAAGAAAACACTTTACTCTCCTCTGAAAACCTGCATGACATTTCAATAAAATGTTTCAGTCTTCAGTTATTTGAAGGCAAGCAGCACTGTGATAGATGTGATATAGCAACACACCACCTGCAGCTTCACTAACTGTATCTGTTTAGCAACAGTGGCTTTAGTACTACAAAAGACATCTAGTGGAAATTCAGAGGAACTTCAAGTATTTAGTGACTGTACTGTTGGGAACAACAATGATGGAAACTGAGCCAGATATTACAACAGCAGCATCTGGCATTGCTAACAAGTCTCTTGAAGTAGAACTTCAACACCCCCTCTTAAAAAAGTCACTTAATCACAACATGGAAATTGTGTGAGACAATAAGAATGGATAACTGATAGCAATAAGCAATCATCCAGGAACTTGGATACTCCAAGAGTGAGGTGTAATGAGCTGCAAGGTTAATGATGGAAATACACAGAGCAGTCTGAAGCTGATAACGACCATCACCATTATCACAGGTGATAAGGCATAAGGACACAATTCTGACCCTAAATCTAGTCTTAAGTGGTAGTTCTGTAAGATCAGTGTAAAGCAGGAAGTTCAGAAAATAGCTTTCTGCTGACAGTCTTGAAATGTTTGTTTGGGCCAAAAAACGGTCCTTGTGAAGTGTTATAGAAAAAGCTACCACATCTCACTCACACCAGTAAACTAAGGTGTAACTAAACTGAAAAAGAGATCAGCCTACCTGAATTGAATGCAACCACAAAAGTGCTAGTCCCTTACTAGCTTCTGCATGCATGAGGTGATCACTGTACAACATTCTGCCACCTCCTGATCATACTCTGGCCTTTCACCCCAGATTATCACAGATAAAGGATGGATAATGTGGGAAAGTTTAAGAATGATATGTTACCCTTTAAATCACCTGCATTTGCATACCCAAAATAACACCCCTTGAAGTTCATTTGCATATTTGAGGGAATTTAATGCATTTTTAAGACATGTAATGTGTTTTATTTTTCACAAAATGTCATTTATTTCATAATTTTACCTTTTTTCTGTTTAAATATTACTTGATTCTTTTGTAAACCATGCACTAAAATTTAAATACCAGCCCAGTCACTTAAAGGTTAAAGAATGTTTATGACTGTTATAATGATAAATTTCTGAAATATCAGCAAGTAGCAACTGTTTCAACACTAGCATAAGTGTGTTGCATTTAACAAGGACTTCATAGAAAAAAAGCTTTCAGTTTGTTAAATATGTAAGCATCATGGGATCAACACTGTCACTGGGATTTTAATTCTTGGTGGGGGAAAGATGTAAGACATTACTTTTGTACTGGTCACTTGTAAAAATCAAAGATTTTACTACCAAAATACAGTCTGCATTGTCACTCACGGCATAACTGTGAAAGTAGCTAATCAATAAGCAGCACTGTAATGTAATGTAATTTATTTGTGCTCCATAAATCCAAATCAGGATACAATCCTGTGGATACAGAGATTGTCACATACATATTAACATAATATACATAGTGTTGGAAGAATCTTAGCTATAAATAAAGTACAATAATAAAACACCTAAAACCAATTGTCAATTCAATTTTCAATGGAATATCTCTGATAATTAAAATACCCTTTACTATTATATAAGGAATTCTTGAACGTGTGACAATTCTAATCACCCTTTTTTGAATTTTGAAAATCTTATCACTATATGGCTGATTTCCCCCAAAAATTATGCAATAACTCATAATTGAATGTATGTATGCAAAATAAACCATTCTTAAAGTTTCCGGAGACATTATAGCTTGTATTCAAATTACAAAGCATGCTGTATGCTTCATATCCTTCTCCAAAATTATACATTCAACAGAAAATGCAAGTAAAAATTCACAGTCATTCTTCACAGTAATGTCATCAATCAGCAATTTTCCTTCAGACTCTTGCTAATCAGCAGTTTTATTTATGCTTGCCTAGAACAAATTTTTCATATTCTTAGTCAATTTAAAGAACTGAACTGTCTTAACAGTTGATGGAAACAAGCTTACAGGTTGCAATTTTAACTCAACTCAACTGTACCAATTTTATATTATTTGTTCCATGTATTGTGACTACAATTGCCCACAGTGATCAAATTTACCAAGTTTTAAAGTTAATCACTCTAAGAAGGCTCAAAGGTGTCAGTACAAACACAGAAGCCAGTATACTTTTTGGAAGTTTATTA
>Ga0131853_10023283_pt1 | contig 11188 bp, 4 predicted proteins | sample TergutLab28metaG_FD_92764 | JGI IMG/M metagenome (GOLD analysis project Ga0131853, IMG submission 92764) | Labiotermes labralis P1 segment gut microbial communities from Petit-Saut dam, French Guiana - Lab288 P1 (version 2) (version 2) | ecosystem: Host-associated > Arthropoda: Insects >...
CTGCCACAACGATTCGTCGCGCAGCAATTAGCTTCTTTCATTTCACAAAGAGTTGCCAAACGAAGCATCGTAATTCGGATACAACTATCACAATCCTCTACTCCGGGGATTCTCAAACAAGAGCCCTCTAACGGGTCATACACTCTCGAAACTATATGGTTTAAATTATTGAAAATATGAACGTTAAAGTAAGCACAATCTCAATATAAAGTGCTTGTTCGCGTGGCATAGCAAAATCTATATTATTCGTGACAGCCACGGTCTCTAAACAAATATGCCAAATAATGCTCGACTTTGGACGTTCGTGTTTACTCATGGAATGGCTTATTCGCAAAGCTATAAATGATCGTCTATAAATAGAATTTAATATATTAATGTCTTTACAAAAACATAGTTGTGTTCAATGTAGTCGAGTATTGACTCTGCGCAAAGGGATGCCAATTAAAATCTTCCATTTTCAACTACATCAATCCGATTAAATGGAATAAAAGTATACGGAATTCTGTTTGTTGTCAATATGAAACATCGATTGTCAATCAAATCAATGCCTTACAACTTACTATCGTGTAATATTTCTAACAAGTTCAAAAATTCAAGTGACGCTGTACAAAAGAATTCTGCAACACACGAATGAAATGTTTTGATTACAGACGAACGATATGTATCGATGCCTTATACCGTAAACCTAGCCTTACTTCACTCAGACGCCAAGCTTTACCGTAACCACAGAATCCGGCGTTTGACATAAATCAAGCACATTATACTGTACAAAGTATATAATTAAATAACATGTAGCGGTTCGCTGCAGTAACGAACAGGCACTCATACCATACAGGTTGCAAGGCCAACGTCCCTACGTTATTTAGCAACATTGTGTCAACTAAGTCGGTTATTTCGCTTTGCCTTTTATGATCTGGTCACTGTATACAGCAAACGGCAAGTGACTGAAATAAACGGGCCGTAACATATTTCATGGCACTACACAGGAAGTGATTGGAAATTCGCGAAGACGATCTCGGCTTAAAGTTTAACCGGGAACTTACCGAGAAGGTGTTATAAGCATTATCGCGTGAACTAACTGTTCGGTTTTTTCCACCAGTATTGTGATGTTTAGTTGAGGGCGCTCTGTTAAATACACAGGATACACAGATTTAGAATTTCAAGGCGTTGTTTAATGGCATGCTTTGTCTCCTTACCGGGTGTCGGCTTAGTAATTCAGTGGTTTGGACTGCGGGACACAACGTGGACTGCTCAATGCACACGAAAGTTAACATTTCATAAATATGACATATTGAAAAGTGTCGGTCCGCTTCTTCCTTTTGAGGATTTTACGAATATCTTGGTGTCCCCTGGACAGGTTACCGGCCCGTCGCAGGATGAGTCTAGTTGTGGGGCTGCCACCTTGATACTTCTAGACCTGCACGCTTTTCTGTAGGGGTGTGTTGCCTTAGCTGAATGGGCCCAGTTTTAAGGCGCTGGACTTTCGCCTGCACCCTCTCACGTCTGCTGCAATTTTAGCTGCATTGCCCAAGGGTCACGCGGCCATAGCCTTCGTGGACGTGGGAGTAGGATTTGCCGACAGAACCGCCGTTGTTGTTGCGGTTGGTTTTCTCAGAATTTATGGGTTTTACATATCAGCATCTGTATAACCCCTGAGACCATGTCGGCATTTGAAAAACATAGTAAAGGAAATAAAACAGTACCAGAAAAAGTGGCTACAACATGTACAGAGGATGGACACAAACAGACTACCAAAAGGATGAAGGAACATAGGATGACCGAGGAAGAGATGGAGGGACCAACTTCTTCTTCAGGATCAAGGAACAGGAAACACACCTAACCCTTCAGGAACATGATGATGATGATGATGACATATTAAAAAAATATTTCAAACGCGTTACATAAAATTATGATTGATACAGTAAAGGAATTTTCCTACTGCCCTGTAGAGGTATCGACTCTAAATTGGTGTTAGGCAAAGAAGTCAGATGGCTAGAAAATTAAATTAACCACCGATATTAGTAAACTTTCTCAATATAAAATACGCTTATTCAAAATTTTTTGAATAGTCTTCGAAATGAAACATATTAATAGACAGATATGTTCTTCACGTTTGTATAAGGCTTGCACTTAATAAAACTGTGCAAAATACGAAAAGAAGTTGTGTGTGAGAAACGGCCAGGGGCCTGGATTTGTGCCGTTCAATTAACCTTTTAAAGCCTACTGGTTAAGTGATGCAGCAACAGGTTTAACATTCAACAATCGTACGCACTGCCCACACTGTATTTATGTGTTTTGTATTTATCTGTGAACAAACAGCGACTTGTGCCACTTACAGCATAAACTGATTGGTTTTTATAACCGAATTGAAGTGTTTACTAGGCGGTACGAACTGGGTCTTTAAATAAAGCGGTCTGCGCTTTGTCTTAGAAAGAACTACTGGGAATTAAGAAATATAAACGAAGCTTCGTATGCCTAAGTAAAAGGGTAAATCAGTCCCATTACAGGCCTGGACAGGCCCAGAGGGTTCCAAGAAGTTAAGGCTCCCAGATTTCGTAACAACGGCACAGGATGGTGGTAGGTTGTCAGCCTTACGCACCGGGCGCCTTTACCCCCAGGAAATACTCCTGGTGTTCATTTCAATTAGAGGCTAAGTCGACCCCAGGGCCATAGTGCGTTCGGAAGAATTCTTATGCCTAAGTATTAGATTCGAATCCCCCTCCAAAGCTGAACATGCCTTCTACTTCATGTCACATTGTACTGTGTAAGCAGCGACCTCTCGATGGGCAGACTCCAAGTCGAAGGAATCGCAACAAAGAATAATGATTCAGAAGTTTCAGTGTTAATTTCTGAATCTGATCAGGCCATACAGTCCAATATGCCGGTTCCAATGGCCGCGCGGTCTAAGGCTTAGGTCTGCGACCGCTCGCCTGCTGAGATTGTGGGTTCGAATCCCACCGGGGGCATGGATGTCTGTCTTTTGTGAATGTTGTGTGTTGTCAGGTAGAGATCTCTGCGACGAGCTGATCACTCGTCCAGAGGAGTCCTACCGACTGTGGTGCGTCGTGTGTGATCTAGAAACCTCGTGAATGAGGAGGCCCTGGCCCACTGGGTGGCTGTTGCACCAAAAAAAAAAAATACAGTCCAATATATGCCAGCTGAAAGAGCCGGAACTTCATATAATTTGTTTGACCATTTCGTTGGAAGATGAAATAAAGGGGGATGATTCAAGCATGTAACTCATTGTATCATGCATTGGGAACAATCTAGATACCATGACTTCTGGTTCCATCGTCATATTTGTAATTTTAACAATAAAAATGTTTCAAACCACGTCTGCAGAGACATTTACGACCCATTTCCATACTAAATTTCACATTCCCGGATGCAGCGTTTCATTAGTTTTTGCCATGACACAGAAATATGAAAATAGATTTTTGCTGCAGCCATGCCATTTAACGTTCTCTTTAAAGTTGGCATTGGTAAAAGACAGATATTTTTAAGATATTAAACACGCAAAATTTTATGATCACACATTCGTTACGATTCCACCACAGAAGTCCTAATGACCACCATATTGGTATTATCCATGGCTGACGTTTAGAATGAACATGGTGGTGCAGTATAAATCTTATTGTAGCACCGTGCCCTTTTTGTAGCCATTGCTCCACAACACATTCCTACACGACATGATATGCTGCCACAACACCTCGTTTGCAAACACGAATTGAGTTATGAATACTGTAACATAACTTTAGCAAGGAACAAAGCTCCCTGATGATGATCTGACAAGATCGAAACATGTCGGAGTGTTTGAAAATGTTTTAAAAGTGTTTTATGTGAAATTATATTTGCATTCGTTGGCAGATAAATTGAAGTAATGGTGGTGTAGCTTTCAGTAGGATGGCGCTAATGCCAACACCGGTTCACACTTTACCAGGTGGGTAGATACACGCACGCACGCACGCACGATAACGTCGTCCTCGTGCTAAAATAAAGGAAGTAGGCTAAAACGTTTACACAACATGAGATTTTATTGCAAAGCGTTCCAACTTTTATCGATTTCATTTTTCAATCGTAAATTCCGCTTTGCTCAATGAAGCTTTCAGGCGAAGCGAGATCCAACCGCACTGGGCCAGATGTTCTTCGAGATCACCCATAACTGAATGAAATAAACACAGCAGCGTTTCTGATAAGAAAGCCAATTACTCGTCCATGCTCGAGACTGGTTGGTGTTACATTTCTGATCACTAAATACAGATTTATGCACGAACGGCAGCATGCCTTTTGGTAGGCTGCTACTTCGATATCTATATATACGTGTGTGTTTGTGTGTGTGAGTGTGTGTGTGTGTGTGTGTGTCACACATATACGTTTGGTGAGCTAACACTTTTACCGTCCCACGATTCGTGAAGAATCGCCAATTAAAGGTAAAAGTAAAGGTAAAGTTCACCCTAGAACAGGCCACGAGACCCCGAGGGGGAGAAGAGGTATAGTTATATTCTTTCTTTAACTTCGGCGATAGATGCGGGTGGGTCGTCATCGCCCCGCCCCGGCCGCTCTACGCCCGGGAAAGAACCGGTACCCATTGTATAGGAGGCTGGGTGGGTCCCAAGGCCAGTCTGGACGGGTGCAGAAAATCTTGCCCCACCGGGATTCGGTCCCCGCACCGTCCAGCCTGTAGTAAGTCGCTATGCCGACTGCGCTATCCCGGCCCATAATATTCGTCAGTTACTTAAGAAATACCGCTGACGATGTACACACTGGGACAATAAAGGAGTGTGATGCGAGGGTGTCGAGTGAATTCGTCTGAGTAACGGTAGGTGGCAATGGTGGATTCTTGTGAACGATAATGAACCTCTGGGTTCCAAATAACAGGAGGCATTTATTGACCAGTTAAAAGAGCCTAACCTTCCCTAAAACGGCCTTGCTCCGTAGTCACAAGCACAGACATGAGAAGTAAGACTGCATTTTCGTAAACAATAAGGGAATCAGGACAATAGCTTAAAACAAGTAAAGTATTTTACGACGTCAAAAAAAAACACGTCATTGCTTCGCGTTTGGTATTCTTCACGTCATACGTAACGAAGCGTAGAAATGGGATAAAGCATTACCTTCATCAGGTAGTTCTCGTGCGCTTCGAAATATCTGTGTATTGTTCTGCGCCACTAAAACGCCCTCCATTAAACACAAGGCCCGTCCTAATGTTTACAAGATATTTATTGTTTCTGAACTAATTTGTTTATCGAGTCCTTCCATTCAGACGAGAAATACAGTCGTGTTGTATAAAAGTAGTCAACTGTTTCAAACAGCCAGAGAAAAGGGTCACAAAGCAGGAATAACTGCAAATGAAACTGGCTTCACAGTCGGTAAGCAGTGACGCGGATTTAGAAGTCGAAACACAACACAAATATTGCCATTCTTTCGAGTGTACGTGCGTATGTAGGCTACGTCTTGAAGTAACTATATGTGTGTACATCCTGAATTAAAATGCACGCAGTGTGTGCAGAAAATAAAAGCCTATTGGGTGTAAAAAAACGTTTAAAGAATTTTAAAAAACCTTTACATCTTGATGTGACTGTTTGCCCCACGAAATTTCACTGAATTTAATATATATATATATGTATTAGGTTGTTGGTATTTACATTAAATTGCTTCTCTCACGCAGTCACATGTAAATTAAGGCACATGTCATATCGTGGGACCAGCTTTTGTAAGCCTTCATCGAAAAAGTTTGCCGCCAAGCCTTTCAGCCAGTCCTGCAAAGCGTCTTTTGTCTACTGGTCACTCCCCAGAACCTGACGCGCCAAAATTTTCTTGGGGTAAAAAAAATAAGTGACGATTACTTGGTGCAAGGTCAGGATTGTATTGAAAATGCTCGAAAATTTCCCAAACGAACTGTTCGAGGAATGCGCGAGTATGGGCAGCGGGGCGCGAGTGTGCGCCAATGTCGTGCCTTCTTTGAACAATCGACATCATTTCCTCACATTCCCTTCGTTCATTGCAACTTCATTATACACTTCAACAACCTACCTTTACATTTCCGCCGGACGAACATTTTTAACGTTTAAAAATCGAATCACCAACCACACTTCACAGACAGTGAGATTATCATGTTCATCTTTAAAGACTATGGTGAAGGACGTGGGGGGGGGGGGATGACACGTTACTACGCAACAAACGCGTTCCCCCTTGACATACAAGGAAGCTGGACCTTCACAGGACATGCGCGCCTCCCTTTCACTGCCACTTGCCTGTTTTTCTTACTTTCTGAATGCGCATTTTATTATTCGTTCCTAAATTCACGTCGCTCAATTTGACGAATAGTCTACTTCAGCAGAGGATTTATTTTTACAGCATCAGTTGCTTCACCGTGACTTAGAAACATTTTGCGAATGTAGCTACATGTACGTACGTGTATGCTACTTCTCATTGTAGACTGTCAAGCGTATCAGTGCGTCAGGTTTGAAGCCAGTCCATCGCAAATAAGAATTATAAGGTGAAGGTAAAGAACGAGAATGACGCAAAAGACAATACATAAAAGTGGCATGGTAGAGCGAGACAACTAGGGGAAAACGTATCGGGCGACGGTACAGGAGGAGGACAACACGAGAGGAGGAAGAAGGGCGAATATTATATGGTGAGCGTGTGTATGAAGAACATCTGCAACTGCGTGTTCCATATAACATCCACCCAACTTCCAAATCATCCGTGGTGCCCTTTTCATCCCTTATCGTTTAATGTTTCCTTCGTAAACGTTTAATATTCTGGGGCCTTTACATATTAAAACAAATTCGGAATTTCCAGTTTTACTTCCCGTGCGGCGGAAGAAACTTTGTAACGAGTAGGGCTTCACGTTTTCAGTCTTTGATATAAGAATGTCATCACGACAAACAGAAATGTTACTTTCTTTTGAGTGTCTAGTGCATACGATTTACAAATTTTCAATCGTAAGATAGCTATCTTGAAACGACGCAAAAGACCATGTACATTTGTGTTCCAGACGAGATTCAAATCTATTATTCCATTGGCTGAGCAATCTACGACGCTCACAAAGGACCGCGTGGTTAACAAAATTTACGCAGGTTTACCACAGGAAAGCATTCACCCCACTTCTGCTTTGCACTGTCCATTGCAGCTCCCGGTTGAGGACAAACCTACAAGACACTCCGCTGTCCAAAACACAACTTTTTTCCATGAGAAGACTACAGCAGCACAATAAGTTATTTAATGCATATTTAAAGATATAAATGTATAGTTTGTAAGTTTACTGAAGGCAAAATAATCATAAGGAAGAAATATAAAATAATAATGTTAATCCAGTTGCAATGTTTCGAACCTCTCTCTTTCTCTCCCTGTGGCGCTGCGGCCCAACGCGGGCCATGGCCTCCTCATTCGTGAGATTTCTTGATCACACACAAGGACCCACCACAGTCGGTAGGACTCCTCTGGACGAGCGATCAGCTCGTCGCAGAGACCTCTACCTGATAACACACAACATTTACAACAGACCAAACATCGATGCCTCCGGTGGGATTTGAACCCACAATCTCAGCAGGCGAGCGGCCGCAGACCTACGCCTTAGACCGCGCGGCCACTGTTTCGAATCAGTAGTGTCACATTTCCATACTTCTTGTACCATAAATGCAAGGCGGAGGATATACAACAGCAGTGGCGAAGAAAAAGTGTGGGTTTGCGCTCTCTGTGCACCCAATACATTTTATGAAGACTGGTATTTTCCGTAACTGCGGCCACTGTTACTGCACTGATAGTTTCCAGACCTTCAACGAAGTGGTTCATCATACCGAAGTCGCCCTTCGGGGTTCTTAGTAGAATAATTACTAGGATTCCTCTGCGGCAAAAGCGAAGACCTGTATCCATAACATATGGAAACTATCCATTCCCCTGCCTTGAACACAGAAAATTGACATAATTTTGTAACATACAGCACACTGCTTTAGCATGTTGGGTCTTCAGTTTACAGCTCCTTAAGTTAAGTTCCTAGCACGGCAGCCTTTACCAAGAATAAATCCCTAAATACGCCTTCTACGTTAAGTAAGTCTTTCCAGTCAACTAAAATAGATAAATAACTGCAGATATTTAAAAACGCGGCGTTTTATTTACGGCTGTGATAGTCAGAAGTATTTATTTACATGTTTCTTAACAGACGCCTGAAGTCCTGAAAGTTGCGCGGCAGACGTAACAATTTGTTCTGCGCAATGCCTAGGAATTTTCAGGAGCCTTGGAATAAAATCTGTAAATGTGGACTAAGAAGGATTCCTTCAGTGGGCACTGCTGATGGCATTAGGCTAACTTAACAACGAAGTTCATAATGTGTATGGTGCACGCAGCATTACAACGATATTTAAATCTAGAACATTAGTGGACTAGAGACGCAGTTCGAATGGATAACACTATTCATTGAAAGTCTTTGTGGTGACAGCAGCAACTTGTGGACATCAAGATAAAGAGTGGAGGATAATATTAAGAGGGACATAAGAAAAGCAGGTTGAGAGGATGGAATGTAAATGGAATTAGCTCAGGATAGACTCTAATGGCAGTCATTTTTAGCCTGTGCCTGATGTTGAACGAGTCAGTTTTACTTTTATGTGTTAACAACTCTTTGTGATATAAATATACAAAGATAAGAAGAGTATCGTCAATCATAACATTCGTATACTAAATTCAGCTTAATAAACATAAGAAGATGCTGTGATTGACAATACTCTCCTTACCTTTGAGAACTGCTCTATTCTTGGTTATAACGCTGAGAGTAGTGACAATTTATTACCGACTTTTCGAGACAACCGATCACTTCTTACATTTGTTCGTTTGGGGTTTACCATCAGACAGTTCGTAGCGGTCCCTCATATTTGAATATTTTCCCTCTAAATAAGACGCCGAGTTTTCGAAACATCCGACGTGAAGCGAATTAACCCTTTAAACGCCGAATTAAATCCCATCTTCCATTTGCTGGCATTATTAGGAGCTCACCATATTCTTCACGTTAGCAGGATAAGGGTTAATGAGTTACGGGTAGGCCCGACTTGAAAGGAGAAGGTCTCTGGAATACGACCCCACATCGACTGGCACAATTACTTACGCTTCGGAAGGTCCTCCTGTCTACGTCTTCAGGACCTAATCAGTTCTTGGATTGATTACAGCATGGAAATGGAGGCAGCAGAACCCTCCAAAACATCGGTAACTATTTACTAATCGACAAGGTACCACACCCCAGAAAACCCAAACTTTAAATAATGGGCCTGTGAGAAATTTAAACCTCGCACTGACGGAAGGACATTCCCAACGTTCCACCTGAATGGACTTTCGCAAAAACAAAACTGTGCACCGAAAAATTATCCACCTGACTCCATAAATACACAATACACCTTTGTTACAAAGATAATATGACGAGTGATACTTAGGAACATAATGCATGTTTACAGTAAGATAAAAAAAATCCACGAATAAACTCTTCAGCCGATATTCTCAGTAACTAAATATTTTATAATTTATATACTTACTCAATATTAGCCACAAGAAAATACGGCCGGGATAGCGTAGGCGGTGTAACGACTCGCCATGGGCTGGACGGTCCAGAATTCGAACCCAGGTGGGGCCAATATTTTTCCTATTCCTCCAGACCGGCCCCGAGGCTCACCCAGCTTCCTGTACAATGGGTACTGGGTCTCTTTCCCGGTGGTATAAAGCGGCCGGGGCGTGGAGTTGTCACCCATCTCAATCTAGCGCCGAAGTTAAAGATAGTTTACAGCTATACCTCTACGCCCCTTTGAGTCTCCATGGCCTGCTACAGGGCGAATTTGCCTCTTTTTTTTAGCCATAAGGGAATTACATCAGCAATGCACTTCAGGAGTTACATACTGAAATCTGGAGCATTATGCTAATTCCAGTGTGGTTTTTCACTACAGTTGGTGTAATGCGAAAATCTGTATCAATAACGTAAACCCAAATTTATATATAACAATTCCGTGCCAGAACGAACTTAGTTATTACACATCTGGTTGAGCCCGTTCCGGGTCCCCACCTACGATGCGATAGCAGACAACTCCAACCGAAAAGAAGAAAAAGGAATTTCGCAGGGAATCGAAATCATAGCGTATCATCTATCGTACTGTACCAACAAAGCATATAGAGCTGCTACGCAATACAGTAGAGTCTAGGTGAGATCATGTGCACAGTTGCACGTCTGAACAAGAAAGACTGCAGACACATGGCAGAATATGGATAAAGCAGTGCATGTCAACTACTGTTTCTGTACAAATCCAATGTATCGAACAGACTGATGGTGTTACAGTTTATGCGGCTGACAAACAGTGTAATTATGTTCAATACACGCTCCAGTGCACAACCACATTAACTCTTTGTACATGCGTTACCGGGCTTCGAATGGAAAAGACAAGAAGTTGAGAGATGAGGTTCTAAAAGCGGTGCTGCTGAAGAAACAAGTAATCTAGGAAGTTACTCCGAGCCGACTGGTAAACAGTTACGGACGTTTCCAAGGATCGCTTTGCCGCCATGTTCAAAATAAAGTAGACCGTGAAGAGTATGTGCGACGCAGAGTACGCCTTGTTTGGATAAATTCTAACGAAACTCGGTCAGTACCTGGTGTTTGCTTATATCCTTCAACGCGTAACAGCAGTACCCATCTTAAAGGCAATAACTTCAGGCTCCAGTGTCTCATTCATGTCATTCAGTATGCCTAACATCCTTAACCCCATGTGGTACATTCAACAGTTGACAGTAGTGATTTTTCCACCTTATCCAAATATTGTGAGAATCCGCAAGCAGATAATCCTGTTCATCTTTAACCAACTTCCTTCTAGATTGGTAGCCTTTCTAAAATTGATTTGTGCCTCTGTGCGTGTTTCTAATGTTCTTGTTCTTATTCGTTCAAGCTCAATAAATATACCTTTCAGATACCGCACCCCCACTTGTTCCTGAAATGTCTATTAGTTTGAAGTCTTAAATTGCTCAGATTTTGATGTTTTGCTGACCGTGCATCTCAGTATAATCTTAGTAACTGACCAATTTAATGCACAATTTCTTTTTTTTATAATAAGTTTATTATATCCCTCTACATGTTTCGAGTACTATTGTGCTCATCATCAGGAGGTCAAAATTGTATTATACAGCATCTGGTATCATCACGCTCAGAAGGTGGCCGTCC
>Ga0131853_10023284_pt1 | contig 11188 bp, 3 predicted proteins | sample TergutLab28metaG_FD_92764 | JGI IMG/M metagenome (GOLD analysis project Ga0131853, IMG submission 92764) | Labiotermes labralis P1 segment gut microbial communities from Petit-Saut dam, French Guiana - Lab288 P1 (version 2) (version 2) | ecosystem: Host-associated > Arthropoda: Insects >...
AAAATCGAGAAGAATGAGATGGGCTGGGCATGTGGCGCGTATGGGTGAGGAGAGGGGGGTGTATAAGGTCTTGGTGAGGAAACCGGAGGGAAAGAGACCACTGGGGAGACCTAGGCGTAGATGGGTGGATAATATTAGGATGGATCTCCGAGAGGTGGGATGTGGGTATATGGACTGAATTGGGTGGGCCCAGGATAGAGACAGTTGGCGGACGCTTGTGAGTGCGGTAATGAAGCTTCGGGTTCCGTGAAATGCGGGGAATTTCTTGACTAACTGCAAACCAGTTAGCTTCTCAAGAAGGACTCAGCATCATGGAGTAAGTAAGTAAGTAAGTAAGTACATTTACTTAACGCAAACTTCACTACGGACACAAGCGACAGGCAAAGCGAAGTCGCAAGTAGAAGCGGACTTATATCGTTACATGTCTGCTGTACATATTTCTTAAATATACAATAAACGTTTGCGGATTTCTTAGAAACCGTAGCCAATTTTGAGTTTTCATTGTCATATCCGTGCTGAGCGCCTCGAAATTAATAAGAAATGGCTACTATTACCTCAGAAACATAACGTCAGTTAAAAATTTGTTGTCCATTGTAATAAGCGGATAAGGAACTGGAAAGCGTGCGTAAGGAGGCAGTCGTAGCTGACGTCATGTACTTGAAATATCTGAGAAAAACCACGAAAACTTGTGCCATTGTAGTCAGTGTTTCGCTTCTGTAAGAAAACCATTTGAATATGTTCAGCTCGGATGCTGAGGGCCTATAAGAATAATTTCAAGATGGAAGTCCTAGAGGCAAGACAGTGAGGATGGGACGTAGAGGGGAGTGGCTCATCTTTGAGTCCGAGTGTGGCTTAAGCACTGTCTACTGAAACTGCGATCTCTATCGACCTAGTGCAAGTTGAATACTGAGTATACCGGAAGATTAATTAGCAAAAGCATCAGATACTACTTAGTGATTCGAATCTCATTTAAATTAGCATGATGGCTGTACATTTACCACGCAGTACGCGGCCATCAGCATGCACTGTATGCTGGCAGGAATAACCGCAAACTTGTGGGTCGCGCGTTTTGGACTAACTAAAAGTTGGTATTACTTGACGTGTTTCAGAATCGGAGATACTGGGAACTGGGATAAGCGCATGCGCATTAGAGCACTGGCCAAGTAATCTATTACAGTTAAGCCTTGGAAATATGGAGTATATTTAAAAGATATTTAATAATTTATACTTCACTGGCAACCTACTCTGTCTCCATCTCCAAGACCAAATTTGTAATGCCGTGTAGGGAAATAATCGGTGTTCTAAATGGAGATTTCGAATTTTCTATAAATTTTTCACTTCAAAATACGTTATACTTTCATTTACCAGACAACAACCAGCAGTTTTGGACACGTCAGCCAAAAATAAAGTAACTTTTGAAGCTCGGGTATTTCGGTCTGGAAACTTTCTCTGTTTTTAAAATGAAGCCATTGTGGTAATAAATGTTATATTAATATTACTCTTTACCCAATGAAAATTCGTCAAATAATCTACATTATTGTTATTTTACATGCGTGCCTAAAGTTAATTTAATAGGGCATATCCCGTTGTGCTCATATAACCACCATTAACCACAAAAGACCATCATCACGCCAGATATGAAGTATTTACACAAGCATGGAAATAAAATATAAAACATTATACACTTCATGTGAGATCTCACATTTTTACGTTTTTCTTGTCACTGTTTGTAATTGTATAAATAATGTCTTTATTATTTGTGACATTATTTTGAGTTGTGTTTTATTGCACAATTAATATGTCGTCTTTTTAATGTAGTAACATTAGGCAATAAAATGGCTGGTGTAGATGGGATTCGTCTGACACAGGATAAGGACTGATTGTGGTCTCTTTTGATCGGGCCGCTGAAGCTTCAGTTCCATAAAATGCGAGGAGACTGACTAGCTGCAGAGCTGTAAGCTCATTAAGAAGTACCCTGTCCAACAGTGGCATACCAAGGTTGGGGGGGGGGGTTGGGGGTTCAACCCCCCCCCCCCTCCAAAATCGTGCCGATCAGCCCGATTGTGAAAACTGTTAAAAACTGCTGAATTTAGGACGCCAACACCCCAAGATGTTCGGAAAAAGGCAGTAAAATTCTAAAACTACCTAGGTTCGCAATTGTTTTACATTAGCAATGACAAATAAATTGGTTGCCATCATAAATAATCTTAAAGTACCAAAAAATAAGAAATTTTTACTATATGAAATGAAGTTTCTTGTACCAAATTACAGCTGCCTCCAGAACCACTGACTAGGGGCTACCGCCCCCAGATCCCCGTTCTCTCTGTCCTCCGTCCTCAGCTGAATTTGTTGAACTCCCCCCCCCCCTGAACAAAATTCCTGGGTACGCCACTGCTGTCCAACGGAGTTGGTTACGATGTATACAAAAGCCAATGAGCTGAAATTCTCTCATTACTCTTTTCCCTGGTAACAAATTGTTCTTTTAGCTACAGACACGCAGACTAGATGGTATTATTATCGAAAATAATCACTCTTTGTGAAGCAGACGGGATGAGCCTATGATTCGCTCGGTACTGCAGCCCTGGCATTTGTATATTTTTATCCCTAAGTGGCAGCACCTGTGAACAACATTTATAGTTCTTGGCTTGCATGTTCAGTAAAACTGTACTTTAGAGCATCCCTTGAGAGTTGTAATGTATAACAGAAGACCGGGGGTACAGTGATTTACACCAGCCGGTATTCGGCGCAAATATCTTCTTTGACCATTATATCATTGACCTTGGTTTTTCATTGCGTATGCAAATCTGTTATGAAAAGCATAAACATATACAGTCGTGACGTTGTCGCACTGCGGATGCTAGCCGCTCAGTGTCTGACAAACGAAACGGCGTGAACGAGTCCATAGTCACTTCTCTTTCATATTAGAGAGGTCCTTGTTGAAATTTCGTTCGGGAGACAGACCATCATCCAGCAGTCTCTATTATGATAGGTCCGTAGCTTCTTCCAGAGATTTCTTGAAGATTAATGAAAATTCAATTTCCATAATAATAGGGAACTTCTATATGATATAACCATCTACTGACGGGGTAGCTGCACCATACAATGAATCAGTGGCCTTAACAAGTTAGCCACTCGGCGTCCTTCCGTGCAGGTGTCCCATTTCTTGTCAAGTTAACTTCACGTGATGATAAGAATGCAAAGTATCCAGCCTGAGTCAGAGTTCGTCAGATATGGACATCCGCACATACGGGGGGCTGATAAGTCCTTAGCCCGACTAGGAAGGAAACAAGCTAACGTTTCTGTTACAATGCCGTGAATTTCCTTCGGCACCTTGCCTTGCAGGGGGGGGGGGGAAAGCTTGATGACAGCTCGCGTCTCGATTTTGTTGAAATCGCGCGTGTCCCTGACATGCTTCCGAGGTTGTTTCCTCCCTGGTCGAGCTAAGGACTTATCAGCACCCCGGGTATTGCAAGAAATACGCGCGTGTTTGCTCATTGTTCGTTCAGTAGACACACCAGTGGGCTTTGGTCTCGCAACAAAAGTGAGAAGTTAAGACACAGTGGGATTCGCGGTCATCGTAACTACCACAGATCGTCTACTATGTAACTACCACGCAGTCTGTCTTACGACAGGTCCGTAGCAGCATGCAAAAGAGAGTTCTCTACAGAGTCCGATCTGGTGCTTCCTCCTTCGATTTCCCGTATCTCCTCGGTTCCTTAAGGTCATCCAGTAGCTGCCTACGCCTTCTATATTGTATTCCCTTCTCTGGTATCTTTCCTTCAATAACGTGTTTTAGGAGCAGTGCGTGCACAAGAGGACACCGACTATGGCGGCAGAAAATTATCTTTATTTTTCTCAGTTTCTCTAGGCACTTAACGGCTTAGCATCTTAACTTACATCACAACCGCTTCCCCCATCCTTTCAAATTTATTATCACTAAACGTCCCAACATTCATTGACACGCCTACGAAGCCTTAAGCTTCTGACAGCGGCGTCGAGTGTACTGTAAAAGTATGCGCGGCTTGTCGTTGCTTGGTCTAACACAAGTTTTGAGGCGTTAAATCGGATACAAGAATAACAGATAGAAATGAATAGAAGTGCAGCCAATATGACAGTACGCCACCGCCCTACCTTTCCACTGGTAAGGCTAAAAATACTGGGAATGCAAGCATTTGAAATGTGCCTTTTGACACTTCACACAACACGAAGTGTCACTTAACTCCGTATATAAAAAAAACCAATAACAATCTATTATAATCGACATCTCGAATACAGCGAGATGGCTGTCATGCTCGGTTGTTATGTTTATATCTTCAAATTCTTCTTCGGCCTCGTCTTGTACCTTACACATAACAGGCCCTGTCAATTACACAGACCAACCACAGCAACACGTAGTTAGGACTTCGTGTGAAGTGTCTATTATATTGGCCTTTTTTTTGGCCAAAATAGTAATCTACAGACAATATTTTTAACAAAGTCAAATATGAAATTTTACGAAATCAGTCTTGTGGGAGTCGGGTACATCCATGCGTGTGGACGGGCAGATATCTCGAGGCCAATACTTGCTTTTTACAACTGCTGTAGGAACGCGTCTCTAAAACTTTTGAATTTTAGGATCCAAGGAACACTCTCATTACTGTTCTGTAAAAATCGAAATACACCATGAAGGTCCTCGGTCACAAAAGCCGATTTTTGGCCTGGATCCTAATCAGGCGATTTAAACAAGCAAGTTAGTCCACATCCACTTCTTTTCAATTCAGGACAATCATATATTACCCGACGACACACATTCAGCTTCGCCAATAAGCAATATCTGAATTACACAGTAGGTTTACGAGGCAGAAGATAATACGAGTTTGTGATGATACAATACTGCACCAGAATTATAGTACTAAATAGCGGAATGTTTGATACTTATCTTACTTAAAGACACTGTTTCAGTTTTAGAGACGAAGGCGCATCAAATGAGGAAGGATCATTAACATTTCGGAATTAGGTGTCCGCCCAATTCAAGGTACTGTACTACCCTGTCATTATACCGAAGAAACAGAACAAAATCAGGCGGAACCTCAGCTGAAATAGCAGAGCGCATCCCGAAAAAAAAAACAGGCCATTACCTGCTCGCTAGGAAGACATTCGTGCTTCTTCTCATGCACAGATCTGTCTGGAAAAGATGTGCGTCGCCATTATTGTTCATATGTGTGTCACTGTATACTTCCGCAACTTACAAGAAAACAGAAAGAAAATGAAAATTTTACGACCCTTTTAATACTTAAGATTATAAATATCCAACCGGGTAATTTATCTTATCTCTGTGGTGTCGCCACGTCTCGCACACATTAAGTTAGCCTGCATGTTGCTTCTTAGGAAGACGTTTCTGTCTGCTGAATCCAACCGGGCAGATGTTGGGATAGTACATTAAAATAGGCCACGACCGCTTTGTTACACATTTCAGGCTACGTAAGTCTCATAATACACGCAAATTTATGTCTATTCGTTGACGACCAGGCGTGTGTGTGTGTGTGTGTGTGTGTGTTTGTGTGTGTGTGTGTTTGTGTGTGTGTGTGTGTTTTGTGTGTGTGTGTGTGTTTTTGTGTAGGACTGAGTAAATGTCTTGTTTGTGAACAGCTGGGTTATTTATATGCGGGTTTTAGAACACGTGGAGCCCTCTGTTGAAGCTACGGATGTGTCACCCCAATGTCACGAGAGTCCCTAGACGGCCAGGGCCTCCTAATCGAGGCTTCACTATCACACTCAGTCACACCATACTCGGTAGGACTCCTCCGGACGAGTGATCAGCCCGACGGGGAGACCTCTACCTGACAACAGATATCCATGTCTAACGGCGGGATTCGAACCCGCCATCCCAGCAAGCGAGCGGCCACAGACCCAAGCTGTGATCGGAAAATTTATATGTATTACATATACAAAATTCTGAGTTTGTCCTGAGCGAAGGAGTTTGCCTGAGGCGTATGACTAACGAAAGATTAACAGACGTTCAGGTCAGTAATGACCTGCTGGAGGCCTGCAAGAAGGGTTTTTGAAGATACGTTGTACAGGGTGTTCGTTTTAAGCGCAAATCAGCTTTCGCACAAGATTACGTTTAGTAAAATAAGACTTTAAATTTTTTACTTCGTAGCGTAACATTCAAAATGTTCAGATATTTTGCAGTTTTAATTTTACTCTCGCCTGTGCGCTTTTATTCATTGCTTAAGTGAAGTGGAATTTATTGTGACTCAGAGTGACTGAAATTCGAAACTATCCGGCAACTATGCTTAACAGTCTCCCGTACAGAACTTTAAGAAATGTGACTGGATCTAACTCCGTGTGAACTGGTAACTAGTTACCGACATTTTTTAAGAACACAATGCCTTCTGTTTCATATGCGTTTTGTAGGAACATGCCCTTGCAGATGGAGACATTAGCCAGCTAGCTATCAGAATACACTGCGTCACCTTTCAGAAGGCAATAGTATTCGCCGTTTTCGTCTTGAAAACTCAAATTTTGCATTTAAAATGTCTGTCCAACGTTTTAGACTCCGATTTTGGGTCATACAGACGGATATACTACACGATAGCCGCAAGATCTGGTCTTTTATTTTTTTGGAAGAAGGTCAAATAATGTAATCACTATACATTACATATAAATATTGTTAATAATTTGTGTAGAAGATTTGGAAAAATTCAGTCTCCTGAAATAGAAATATAGACTCTGCCAAACATATTTCGAAAATAAAATTAAGCCGCATTTCAAAATTACGTGCAGGCATGTACATTACGTTTTGAAATTATGTCACTGTAGTGTTGTTCTACATGCTTGAGACACGTAACGTGAAAATGTAAAAGCCGGCAGGAATTTAAGCCGACGAAAGAATGGGTACTTCAAGTAGGTTATCGTGAGGTTTCTCAATACAACGTTAAGTTCACTGGCCGTAAGAGCAGTTATCACTGTCAGTGCGCTTTCCACTGTGCAAGGGATTGTACGTACTGTGTCCTAAGGAAGTGCAAGGAAATTCTTACAGCAAAAAAGTAATTACATTAATTTAATATGGTTCTAGTTGTTGTAATGGGTTTATACACTTGAGTTTTATTTTACTGCTCAGTAGATTGCATGGAATCGAGTATGTAGTTTATTCTGGTTTAGTTTATAAAAAATGACGGGTAAACCATACAGTTTCGTGCTGAACACTGACGGATTTATTGTAGGCTCACTGTCACATGTTCGAGTTTATACATTCTCGAATCTTATTTGGGATCGATGAGGATTTCGTGGGAAAGGGGGGGGGGAGGGTGGGAGCGAAACGTTTTGCAATATGGTAAGAAATTCAATATCAATCTTACGTATAGACTTAAGAGTAACAATTTAAATATTCTTTACGTGTTTTATTTTTTATTTGTGTTGCTAATTTTGTAATATTCATTATCATCATACTTTGTTAAATTTCCGTTACTTTACTAAGTACAGTGATTTCGTTGTAAAACTTCACTTCGATATCTAATGAGTAAACAAATTACCAACGACGGTCTCACGAAAACCCCTGAAGGACAAAACAGTAACTTTTCTCGAACAGTGGCATGGGGATTTTACAAGTTCAAAAGTGGAGCATCAAATCAAGAAGGTTTAGGCCAGTGGTTTAATCTCCTCATGTGGTAATTACATGGAGCCGTCAGAGGTGAGAACTGTCCGATTTGACAAGGGCGTGTTTATTTTTTGTGGAACCCTGTGACTAAATACAACGAAATATGGCGGAACAAGTGCAAAGTAAACTGTAATTTTAATGCAGAAATGAAATAAATCGTTTTAAACTAAGAAATTTTATTTAAAAATAAAATATTTCCACACTGTTTTGAAGCACAGAATCTTGTGTGACTTTATGGTGAAAATAAAACCGGCGCTGGTTATGCGCAAAGATGCGGAGAAATACATATTTTCAATGAAACATTGCCAAATTGTATTTCATTGTAATGGCAATGTACTTGGAGAAGCCCCGAAATTCGCCTGCGGACCCTCTGGGTTGCACGAACCACAGTTTAAATACCAGTGGTCTAGAAGATTGGAGGACATTTCATCACAATACAGGGTGTTCTCTTATTTCTGGGTATTTTTTGTAAATAAAGGTAAAAGTAAAGCAATCCCATTACAGGCCTGGACAGGCCCTGAGGGTTCCAGGAGATTGAGGGTACCAGATTTCAAGACAATCGGCATATTAAGGAAGGCCTACGCACCGGCCGCCTTTACCCCCCAGGAACTATTCCTGGTACTCATTTCTATTAGAGGCTGGGTCGACCCCAGGGCCATAGAGCGGCCGGAAGGATTACGTCAATGAAAAATTCCATTGACACCATCGGGAATCGAACCCGCGACCTTCCGACTAGTCACACTAATATTTGTAAAACTCTAACTTATATAATCGATATATAGTAGCATAGCTCTCAGTATGTCATTTGGTCGGTTACGCAATCGGAAAATGCTAATGTTATCACAGGGCGTGGTCTTCCGGCTTGAGAATTGGGCAGGGGGTGAGACAAAACCTTACCGTAGAAAGATCAGCGTGTCGCGAAATTTTACACAGATCATTTTATGCACGGGTATCCAAGGGGTCACTCGAAAGACGCAGACGTTTGAGAGTGGATAATATGTTAATATTAATGGTATCTTATAGAATAAGAATGGGAGGGTGCGATACGCATGTAAGGTCTTGGGCAGAAGGAAATAAGGAATTACGGAAAGTTCAGAAATATGAATTTACTGAACTGCGCTGTAATCGAAGGTTGTAGAAATTCAAGAAAACTTTAAGTAAGGTGTAGTAAAAAGAATGAGAAAACTGCGGATTATGTTATCAGCAGAAGATCGTGGAACGGATTAAAAGTTAATTGTTTTCTCTTGTAATTGCAGATGTTACTAGAAGACGTCAGTTAAATAGCAACAGTTCATGGTATACGTTACGAGTTGGAATTACCAGGTCTTCACTGGAATGAAGGTACATCTTATACTTACGTACAAATTACCGAATACAAAATGTAGGAATATAAGCACTAATGGTGGACATTTCTTCTTAAGCCGCGTACCCACAGCTGTTACATTTGACAAACATTTGTCACTTGTAGTTAAGTGCCATGCTGTGGGATCGTTGTGTTTGTAGACATATTGGCCCGTTTCCCAGCAACTGTCCGTCAAGGTACCACAAGTCAGTGGAATCACCTGTTTTTCTTCACTTTTATAGCAAAACCTGTTGTGTTTCCACCATTCTTTTATACTTGACAAGCAGACAAGTGACTTTTTAAATATTATTTTTGATTACGTGGCGTAGTAAGAGTTGCCAAGCATAGGAGTCGCGGGAACATGCGTACATTGATCAAGCGAACATTCAGCCAGGGCTGGCCCGAGATATGTGGGCGCCCCGGGCAGGTTTATTATTTGGCGCCCCTTGAAACCGATATTCTTTAAACTTTTTCGGCCTGGGACAGGGCTGGACAAAATATTGAGAGCTCGTGCCGATAATTTTCGTACAAATTCTTTAGCGTGTGGAAACTCGGCTTTACAAGCAACATATTTCCGGTTATTCTAGTAAAGTCTTAGCGCCCCTTATAGGTTGGCGCCCCGGGCAGCTGCCCGGCTCAAGCCCCCCTCTCCTACCCCCTACCCCCTCGTAGTCCGGCCTCCATCTCGCAGTTGCACCTGAGCACGGAGGTTTGTCACATGAAATTGTCGTGCAAACAGTACGGCAAATATTCCCTCAACACATTGCACAATTCACAGTTATTGGCGCATTTGTCAAATACACAAGTCTTCGGAACGCAACTCTAGAGACATACCGATACACAACTGTCACAAGGAAACCAGGTGGCAAAGGTAGCCAAAAATCTCTCAGGGTTAACATTAAGAAATCCGAAAGTTCAAATTTTCTAGTGTGTTGTGCCTCTTGAACTGGTGAATAGTTACAGGCGTTTCGAAGTAGCACAGTGCCTCCAGCGTCAGGGTCAAACAGATCAGTAAGCCTAGAGCTTCCGCACGGGCGTTGTTGGGTATTTAAAGTGGGTTACTATTAGTAAGTTTCCGGACGCAACTTACGCTCATAGGCCCTAAACAGCGGTCATAGCAAGTGTTCGTTTTACTACGCCATACTTCGCCTAAAGGTCCGTTGGTATTTACTGGTGTCGACCCGGCCTAACATCTCAGGAGACATGACATCAATCCAATCGTTAGAACCTCAAATTGCGAATTCATAATTTACAATGATCAGTGGCGTAGCTGTCGGGGGAAGGGAGGGAGGGGGAATGTGGTGCTTCCGCCACTGGTGACAGAGTCTAAGTGGCGACGAAAGGGGAGTGGTGCTTCCGCCACTGGTGGCAGAGTCTAAGTGGAGGCAAAAGGGGAGTGGTGCATCCGCCACTGGTGGCAGAGTCTAAGTGGAGGCGAAACAGATATTTTAAATGAAAAAAAATTGATTTCATGCACTCAAAAACTTTAAATTACTGAGTCAAACAAAAAGGAGCTGTAGCAAGTAATTATAATTTGTTAAATTCATAATTTATATTAGGACGGTCATTGTGATTACTTGCCTCGAACGCCAAGAAAAACCTAGCTACGTCACTGCGTCTGAGAGCATTTTCATCACCACCAGTAAAAATAAGATGCTGACGCCCGTACGATCACTTCTAACACTCCAACATTGTTTTCACATTCTAAAGCGAAGCTGAAAACCAGCTCAGCACAGATAATCAGTGGAAGTACCACATAACATGTCAGATCCATAAGATAAGCACGTATCGCTTATGTTTTAACTTAAAGCAATATTAACAGTAAACAGCCGTCAGTTTGTGCTTTCTGTTCGGAAAAAAAAAAATTCGAGCAAGCTGCTTCTGTCTGTTGACGCAGCAGTGTCGTGATTAACTAACTGACAACCGTCAGTTCGTGAAATTTCTGTTGATGTTGGAAAGACAAGAGATTGCACCGTCTCCTTGCCCATTCGGTCCTCATGTAACGCAATGCGAGGGGCGCGTCAAAGTGACTGAACGCGCGTGGAACCGCCAGCCCACGCAGGACTGTCTTGCCGATAACACTGCTTGCTTATTGCCGCATTTGTACAAAACAAAGCGTGCAATGACGGCTCTGTAGACATCACTACACCGATACACTGCTGATCAAGAGCAGTGATATTGCTATGGAAAGGGGGGGGGGGGGAAGG
>Ga0131853_10023285_pt1 | contig 11188 bp, 7 predicted proteins | sample TergutLab28metaG_FD_92764 | JGI IMG/M metagenome (GOLD analysis project Ga0131853, IMG submission 92764) | Labiotermes labralis P1 segment gut microbial communities from Petit-Saut dam, French Guiana - Lab288 P1 (version 2) (version 2) | ecosystem: Host-associated > Arthropoda: Insects >...
CACAGGCCGAAACATGTAGTTGTTTTCCATCACATTCATTAAATACACCTCAGTGATTAAGTTGTGTTTGACTACATACCTTCTCCTAGTTTCACACACACAACGGGGATGACACACTTCCTGGACTGGTAATTGTACTCATCTGGCCAAGAAAGTGGTCAGCATACTCATATGGCCAAGAAAATGGCAAGTATACCCATCTGGCCAAGGGACCGGTAATTGTGCACATTGGCCAAGAAAGTGGTAAGTACACTCACCTGGCCAACGGACCGGTAAATGTAATCATCTGGCCAAGAAAACTGTAAGTGTACTCAATGGGCCAAGAAAAATGGCAGATACTTATCTGGCCAAGAGACTGGTAAGTGTACTCATCTGGCCAAGAAAGTGGTAAGTATACTCATCTGGCCAACGGACTGGTAAGTGTAATCATCTGGCCAAGAAAATTGTAAGTGCACTCATTGGGTCAAGAAAAATGGCAGATACTTACTTGGCCAAGGGACTGGTAAGTGTACTCATATGGCCAAGAAAGTGGTAAGTATACGCATCTTACAAAAGGAACTGATAAGCGCACTAATATGGCCAAGGAAGTGACTGTGTACTCATCTTCCCAAGAGAGTGGTAAGGAACTGTTAAGTGTGCTTAATCTGACAGAATCTCCACAGTCTACACACACGCACACACACACACACACACACACAAATCCCAGCAAATTCCAGGCTACAACCTTACAATATTCCTTCCATTGCATTGCTCATAACCACCAAACAGCTGACTCGACGCAGCCTCATACCTTCAAACGTTGTCGTCAGGCAACATATAAACCAGAACACGGTAATCACAGACGTTTCGGAGCGACACGCCATCCTCATTGTTCAGAGAGTATGTCAATACGAAACGTCCACTCTGCCTTGTAGGCCAAAACACGAATTATGGAAAGTTCACCAACACGAAAACCTCACAACTTAACATTTCGATTTACGGAAATAACGGGCACAAGAGTTGAACATTAAACTCGCAATGGCGCCGTCCGGTATCGAACTCGCGATATTCTGCAAATAACGAAAGCTCCGTTGCTAGGACAGCACGGACCGTGCAAACAGGAAAGCTGTAACCTCCTGTTCTGACACCATTAACCCCACGATGCGACTGGGGCACAGCCCCCAGGGCAGAGCCCAGTCACGTATTACGGGGCATCCCGGGGTGCTTCTCACGCGGTGTTTAATTAGCCAACATCCAGCAACTTAATGATGGCGGCCAGCCACTACTGTATCTCCAACGTCATTAGGACAACACAAGAAAGCGAGCGCACTAAGTCGTGTGGCTTTTGTAATAGGATTCATTGTTCACACCGCTGCGAGTATTCTGAATGTAGGTCTATCTCAAGAAGGCTCAAACTCTTATTGGGCGGGGGATATTACGGGCCATTTACCCTCTTCCATGGGGGGAAGGCGGAAGACTACATCAAAGTTTCAAGAGAACATGAACATGGCGCATTACTTCCAAGGAAAGTCGCCGGAATCTATATGGCGGGCCCCCAAAAACCATTTCGACGAACGAAGAGAAACATATACTGCCTGGAGGGAACCGAACTGCGATCCCTCAGTCATCCAGCACGTAGTGTGCTGAGCCATCCCGGTTCTTACAACTGGAAGTAGGGTTATACTTAAGGATGGTACTTCGAGCTTCGCAGTCGGTATAACGACTGACTACGGTCTGCACGGTCCGGGATCGAATCCCGGTGGGAACGAGATTTTCCGCCCGTCCAGACCGACCTAGGGGCCCACCCAGCCTCCTGTACAATGGGTACCGGGTCCTTCCCGGGGGTAGAGGCGGCCGGGGCGTGGGGCTGACCCCCACCCCCCATCTAGAGCGCCGAGGTCCTAGAAAGAGTAGAGTTATACCTCTACTAAACCTAAGGGCCTTCGTGGCCTATAAAAAAGGGTGAAAACCTACCTACTTCGAGCTTCGTCAAGTCGGCGAAACTTCAAGACATGCAGGAAACTGGCAACGGTTACTGCGAAGATGAGAAATGGCCCCAAAGCAACAGCAAATGATTTTCTCACGATGTCCGGTTTCCGAATACACTACGGTGTAGTGCAGATGCCGTTACAGTACCTTCAAGTAGTCAAGTCACAAATGCGCTCATCAACTCCAGCAAGGTTAAAATTAAAAGTTCAACCTATAACCTGCCATAAAGGGCCAAAACAAGAGTAGAGACAACTTCGGCGCTAGATGGGGGCGGGTGGTCAAAGCCATACACCGACTACTCTACCCTCGGGAATGACCCGGTAGCCATTGTACAGGAGGTTGGGTGTACCCCACGGCCGGTCTAGGCGAGTGCGGAAAAACCTGCTCACACCACGATTCGATCCACGGACCGTCCAGCCCGTATCGGCCCATAATCTCCAGACAGCATGAAAAGCGATTATTCAGGATGATTTCCTAATTACATAAAATTAACTGTATATATCACGTTCTTCTAAAATGAAGCCAACAACTTCGTATAAACATGTGGCGACCAGCACTGCTGTTAAGAACGGAAACAGCCAAGTTAACTTCCTATTTTAGTAGCGCTTTTATTTAATTTATCGTATTTTAAAAAAACAGCTTCGTAAGAACGACAAAAACTTGCAAAAGTCTCTATCAATGTTTTCCGTTCAATTCATATGCATAACTCAGCACCGTAACACCAATACTTTTGGTACACCGGCAAACTGGGGCGGGACAGCTCAGTCGGTATAGCTACTCCCTACGGGCTGGACGGTCAGGGGATCGAATGCCGGTGGGGGGGGGGGCGAGATATTCCGCACCGTCCAGACCGGCCCTGGAGCTGAACACCCTCTCCATCTAGCGCCGAGGTTAAAGAAAGAGCAGAGCTATACCTCTACTCCACCACTGGGCCTTCGTGGCCTTTCCTAGGGTGAACTTTACCTGTACTTTACATCAGCAAACCCCAGACACGCCGCACTGCTGCAGTCACTCCAGCCTCCAGCGTTATGGCTTCTTTACCTTCGCCTGCTAATGTCGACAACGGCGAGACAGGGCGATCGGGGAGGCCACAAAACCGGTCCGTTTCGTCCTATCCGTCGATGTACGAAGGTTCCATTAATTCTATTTGAATTCGTGAGCGAAATGAACGTGAGCACCATCACGAACATACAGCACAGTACGTCACGAAAATTCAAGCCGACCGGCCAGATGCTACTCACCCCGTCACCTGACGCAATTCTTCCACGGCCAGGTCTCGCTAACAAAGCGGTTCTGGCCGTATTTATAGGAAAATTCGCGGGCTTGACATTACGGGCAAAACACGACCTCAAGTTTGTGTGCCGCAAATAATCATCCTGTACACACTGGAACAGCTACGCAGTCCACAGCACACTGCCTATCAACGCCAAGTACAGCAAGGTTCTGTGGCCTAGTCAACATATCGTGCATGCACCGGGGGCTCCGGTGGCACAGTTGAGGCACTGCGCTACAAGTCGGAAGGTCGCCGGTTCGATTCCCGATGGTGCCACTCGAATTTTTCATTGATCTAATCCTTCTGGCCGCTCTATGGCCCTGGGGTTGACTCAGCCTCTAAAAGAAATGAGTAACAGAAATACTTCCAGGGGGTAAAGGCGGCCGGTGCGTAGGGCTGACCTTACCTCCTTCATGTGCCTACTGTCTTGAAATCTGGTAGCCTCAACCTCCTGGGCCCCTCTGTGCCTGTGCAGGCCTGTAATGGGACTACTTTACCTCTACCAGGGGATCCCTTCCCAGAAGGCGGTCTGCCAAAGAGGCGAGTGTTGACATCTTAACATTTGGAATTCCAAAGTTTTACGCCCAATGCCCGAAAATATCTTCAGCAGCTGGCAGTTAGTTACGGAGATGGCTATACGGGTTTATGTCTGCAATATTACAAAACAACAGACAAAACGCGCAACTGTCCTTCCGGCCTGTGCTAGGGCCATAACGCAAATTCTGCCTCAAAGAACAGGGAGGAGAATCGAACACGAAACCCCTCCATAGATTAAACCCAAATATCAAAACCTGGACACGCATGGCAATAATTAATATTTTCTGTTAATATTTTGAACACACTCTGCCGTCTTGTTCTTTCAACCATGAAGTTTAGCATCGGCTGTTTCCTTCACCAAGCGCGATAAATAACAGAAGCCTAATCTGGTGGGCTAGTCATCGGATCCCGTCTTCATACTATACCTCAAGGACTAAATACGACTAGAAAACAGGGTTCCTGAATTCGCGTTGCCGTCTGAAGAAGGAAACGGGACCAGTCTCCGAAACACGGTTTGCGAACGCAACTCGGACAACGGTCAGCCTCCAAACGACAATCAGACGCCACGTGAGCAGCCATCGGGCTCACGGGCACCCCATACAACTGCTAGCAGGCAGGCAAAACGCCACTGTCTATGACAGAAAATGAGAAGCGATTCGTTTTATTGGCAAGAAGACACGATGGATGGATGTGGGTCAGTGTCATGACTGCAACAGGGAGACAAAGACAACACACTGACTGCATCGTGACTGCAGCAGCCACTTGTGAGGCTGAGTTCAGTGCAAGACTGTGCACAGTGCAGGACTGGGAACCGGGAAAACTGGGCTCTGCTGTCGGCAGGAGCTGTAACAGCTGTATGTATGCATAAACGATGGGCCTATCTATCTATCTATCTATCTATCTATCTATCTATCTATCTATCTATCTATCTATCCATCCGTCCATCCATCCATCCATCCATCCAATTTCTTGCTAAGAACTACCTGCCTACCTCCCCACCCAAACACCTCCCACCGCCCATCAATCCTTCACTCCTTCGATGGAGCAGAATCGCTTTTCACAAGCTGATGATCGCTCAGCCACTGGACAAATCTCTATGTCCTCGTCCGTATACCAGTAAACAAAACAAAGCACATTTGTTCGCACTGACCGCAGCTACACACTGTGCATTCCCTAAACCTACAGAAACCCTGCAATTCAGCCGAGATGAAGATACGGCTTACTGCAATCCAGAGAAGAGAGAAGTCCTGACTCGAAACGTGAACACTCGACATGTAATAACAGTGTAACTTAATGTGTTAAACCTATTGTTAAAGCAGTTTATGTCCATACACGTTCGCTTGCAATCGCTGTTGCTAGGACACGTCTGCTAATGCAGGAGTTACACAAGTTTTGAATACCCTGCAGTAAAGCCGTCGTCGACACGAGGACTGTCACGGTCCAAGGTCAGACAGACGGACAGGATAATTGCATAGTCACGAGCGTGCTGGCGTCTGGCAGTTCACGGTTCGAACCTCCAGGCCAAGTGAATCTCTCTACAGTTCGGGGTTCATGACCTGCCGCTGAGGATATCGTAAAATTGTACCGACATTTAGCACGACTCTTAGCCACCACAGACCAGGCAGGATATCTCCTTTACAGACCGTCAGAGGATTTAAAATTTGAGTGCCAACACCTCGTATTCTTCACGCCTTACAGCTTCTTAACAATAAGTTACAATACACACGCGAAACAGCAGGATAAATGTACAGTCCTTCCCTACATGCTCAGAATCGCAAGCACCTAACGCAATCGCAACTGGCACGATTCGCTGAGGCTTCTCGAGTCCGCCCAGTAGTTCCACTTCTTGTTGTTTCCACCGCTCTGGGGCCCAGAGAGCCACCCAGCTAGCTGGTACTTAGGGCCCTTTCTCGGGTCAGTGCGGCGGGAGTCTAAAGTTAAGTCTTTTCCATCAACCGACGTTAAAACTGCGAGCAAGATGCCTCACGCCATAAAGCCTCAGAACGGTTTGGACGCCAGGTGAGGCTTTTCTCGTGGTTGTCTTCAGTGCCTCCAGGCAAACACCGGGACGCATCTCCGATCAGGCGACCGGCCACGGTAACATCTGGCGCAACATGGCGCGCCACTAAGAGCTCCGTTAAATAAACAGCACATCCATAAAGAATGTTTGGAGCCTTGCGACATTTTTGGGTATCTGAACTCCGTCTGGTCATGACGTGTGACTATGTACCCGCCAAAGCCGCACGTCGGCTCGCTCACTGCCGGCTGAACGACACATCTGTTAAATCCGACCGCATACTAGGCGGCATTAGGCACGTGGCAACCGATACAATTCGACGTCAGAGGCATTCGCTCTTCTGGGATGTTACGCAGTATAGATTGGTACTTACCGACGTTACGTGAACAACCTATCAATCCCATCTTCAAGAGTCAAGCAGTAGAAGAAGATTGTTGGACTGCTTGACCCTTGAAGGTGGGACCGAAAGGTTGTCCCTAAACGTCAGCAAATACCAAAACACGCTGCATAACATCACGGAAGAGCGAACATCTCATTCACACCGCGACGGAAGCCTGATCTCTCTTAATAAGAAGTCAAAGGTCACTGCAACCAGGAGTGGTCCAGACGCAGCGGTCTGGACAGCCGAACGATGACACAGTAGCTCCGGTAGCTACAAGGGTGCTGATAAGTCCTTAGCCCGACCAAGAAGGAAACAAGCTCGGAAGCACGTCAGGGACGCGCGCGATTACAACAACATCGAGACGCGAACTGTCAAAGTTTTTTTTCCGGCAAGGCAAGGCGCCGAAGGAAATTCAAGCCATTCTGACAGAAACATTAGCTTCCTTCCTTCCTGGTCGGGCTAAGGACTTATCAGCACCACTGTATAGAGCGAAGGATATGGAAATGGTCGTGGCCTAATCTGAACATTTATCCTGACTTTGTGTGGCAGGACCGAGAAAACCCGCGGAAACCCATCAGGCAGTAAAGCGACGTTCTGCTGCCTTCTGATCCCTTCCCAAGTAATTCGGCATACAACAAAAGGTCACTGTAAAACGCGTCAGCCTGCGTAATAACGACCCAATTCCTACAGTAAGAACTAACCCCATCTGATCACCCCCTAAAAACATATGTGGCATCTACACACGTTTTAATATTATCATACGACGTTTCGCCCACGCAGTATGTTTGTTCAGTATGATTCGCGCACGCAAACAGCGACTGTTAACCTACACAGCACTAACCGACGAGTCTTTGTAAACGACAGGCAGTGTGTTTACTGCGAGGAAGGAACTCAATTTCTGAAGAAAATTCACGCAAAAGCATTGCTTCTAAAACCGTGAAACATCTGTTCACCAATCGTGAAATCCCACTTGCAAAACGTGTGTTCAACCAATCTTAATCCAAAGGTCGGGCAGAGCTGCAGGATCAAGCAGCAGCAGCAGCAGCAGCAGCAGCAGCGATGCTAAATGAGGATACAAGGAAATGCGAACTGATTGCTGGCACGTCCTTTGGAAAGCAACGCGCGTGTACAAACACATCTGTGAGTGGAACGTGACCTGACTGCCGATAGCAACGCAGACGTCTTCCTTACTAAGTCACGCTACAGGGTGTTTCAAATATTCGGTTGTAACTGGTGCCATCCTGCTGCTCGGCAGACACGTTCATACCAGGCGATTAGCAAATGCTAGTTCCTTTAGCGCTTCAACCTCAACGTCATTAACCTTTTGACGCCTAATGTCAACTATAGTAGTCGTACCGCACCGCTAACCTCTAAAGTTGCATTTTATATATTTATTCACCAAATATAGGTACTGAATATTTTAAACATGGTATAAACTCTCCGTTTTTTTTCTTCAAAATGCACTTTGTTTCATAATTCTAACGTATTTGGTTCCTATATTATTCACATTTTATATACAGGGTGTGCTGAAATTAAAAAAATAATTCCGGCGCCAAAAGGTTAATGACTCATCATCACCATCATCAACAGCAGCAGCATAAACAACAGGGTGTGCCAATCCAGGCTTGCGCCCACTTCGCATGTATTGGCCCGTCCATCTTTTCCTTGGTCGACCTACACTTCTCCTGCCTGCTGGAGAATATTCGTACTCTACTTCTTAACGCCTACATTGTTCACTTTCCAGAGATATTGTGTCCACTCGGATATACAATTCACATTCCTTGCATCATCTTTACTCCCTTGCTTGGTTTAAACTTTATCCAGAAAATATTTATCAACTGACTTCCCATTTTACAACAACCAAACACGAGTACTGCCTCCATTTTCACGGTGGGAGGGACATAAACACCCACCGGACACAATGTCTACCTGTAAGATGAAAGCAAGATGGTTCCTCCTAAACGTCGGAGCGTATCTAGCGAACTATACGGCGTCACATCCTTCCACCAAACCACAATTTAAACACTCGCCACAGGGACGAACTCGGATACAAATACAGTACAAATCTCTACATGCACAAATCAGTGAACACTGTTTTGGGCAAAGCCGCGCAGTTTCTTGTGCGTTACTTGGAGATCGGGCGATGTCTGCAAAGTGCAGAGACCGTTCGTGTCACAGCAAGTGGCAACTACAGTTCTGAACGGTTAGCTAACCTGCAGCAAAATAAATATCCCTCACTCGACTTATCATACAGGGCGATCGACTATTCTGACACCCTTACATACGATGACAAGCTACCGGGTTCCACACAAGCAGGAAATAACTTCACTGATGAGCAACTAACAGCTTTTCCAGAAATACCACGCACAGCATCGTTGTCATAGCGGTTAGAGGTATTCAGAGGAACTCAGGTTCAAACCTCGGCGAGGACACAATCGACCTTAAATAATACTACCCAGTCCCTCCAGCCAATGAACTTCAAAACCAGGCCACGGACGCTTCCTTCCATCGCAATATGGGACGCTATCGACGGCGTCGCTACGGTACTTTTATGTGTTTATTTAACGACACTGCTGATTACTAAGATAGTGTCGATGTGAATGATTGAGTAGAGAGCACTGGCAGAATCACACTGACAGCAGAAACCGCAGCACCACAACAAAAACCTGCCACAGTGTCCGCTTTGTCGGCCACACACGCGAACTGTACCGGGCTGGGATCGGACGCGGGACTCCGCGGCGAGAGGCCGGCGACTAACCGCCCGAACAATGGCCAGCGTCGACAAAATAACCCCAACATCAAATAAATAAATTTAGGGCAAAAACAGGGCACGCGGTGGCGCCGTTGGTTGAAGCACTGCGCCACAAGCCGGAAGGTAGCAGGTTCGATACCCGATGGTGTCACTAGAATTTTTCATTGGCATAATCCTTCCGGCCGCAGTATGGCCCTGGGGTTGAGCCAGCCTCTAACAAAAATGAGTACCAGGGATATTTCTTTGGGGGAGGGGGGGTAATGGTGGCCGGTGCGTAGGGGTGACAACCTTATCGACTTCATGTTCTGACTGTCTTCAAGTCTGGGAGCATCAACCTCCTGGAACCCTCAAGGCCCGTCCACGCCGGTAATGGGATAGCTTCAAGGTAGAAGCTGCATGCACTACGTCGCTGGTTGGTCGGTGTTCCAGCATACCTCTGCATAGACAGTGTCAGACTTCAGAACGAAAGCACAGGCATTTGGAAATAGCGACATCAGCGCCACGAACTGCCGTCGCCCTACAAAACAGCCTTACCGGTCCGTCTTGCAACTTCATGCTCAGTAGCGTAACGCCATATTTCACGTCGCTCCACGTCGTCGCTCTGACCATGACCTGCACATCAGCCAAAAGCTGAGACGAGGCCCACCCGAATTGCAATCCAGGTTGCCACATCTCCCCTTCCATTGAATGGACCCCCCGCTAAACACTTTAATTCTCTTGGGACTCGGTTGCCTGCACGAGGGGAGGGATCATTCATCTTGCAAACTGCAACTCTGCGAGCAATCGGCGGGCATTGCTGCTTCACCGGCAGCAAGCCTGCATCTGTGTACACCTGTGGTCGAACCCCTAATTTGCATTCAGCGACATTACAGGCTATCAGAACTGCCCGCAAATGGCCACACTGCCGGAAACAAAATGGCAACCTGCTGCGAATATGACAAGGTACAGGGACACAACGGTCTTACCTGGATGATCGTCGGTGCTCATGGAAAAATGAAACAAAAATCCGTATCACAACAAAACAGTATATTACGTCAAAAACAAAACAATATTATATAGTTATTGCTATTTTGTTATTTCAACATGTTTCAGTCCTTCCTTAGACCATCTTCAGGCCAACGTTCTTAAATAAGAGGTACAGTCAGTGCGTACTGTGTACTGTGGGATCCAATATTACTTACAAAGTAAGGTAAAGGTAACGGCAAAGTTCATCCTACAAGCCACGAAGACCCAGAGGGAGAGTGTAGGCATAACTCTACTCTTTATTTAACCTCGGCACTATACGGGGGTGGAGGGTAAACGCCACGCCCCGGCCGCTTTACCCTCGGTAAAGACCCGGTACCTATTCTATAGGAGGCTGGGTGGGGCCCAGCGCCGGTCTGGACAGGTGGGGAAAATAACTCGCCCACCGGGATTCGATCTCTTGACCGTCCAGCCCGCAGCGAGTCGCTACACCGACTGAGCTATCTCGGCTCCTCCTACTTACAAGGTGTACGTTAAACTAGGAAAAAGTATAACAGTTTATGTAAAGGTTAAAATTCTAATGGTTTGGGCGTAATAATCTAAAAACAATGTATGAATATTTGTAACCAAATTACGAGGTTCTTGTAATAAAACCAACTAGATTCACTAATACCAGAAATTATTTTTGGAATAAAACTCTACATATTTCGGACACTTCCTCTGCCCGAATCATGTACAGATTTATTCCAAAAATAAATTTGAGAAATCTACTTGGTTTTATTATAAGAATTTATTACGATGCAGGGTCACCTGAACGTCAGATTAGGAGGGTACTGTGATCCGCTGTTGACGGTATATCAAATCATATAGTCATATTAAAACTCATACTAGGTTTTTATCCACAATTCATGGTGACACAACCACTTAGTTCAAGGTAATGTTACAACCTGACGCACTACAAAAAAAAACACACACACACACGTCCAGATTCTCAGCCCTGCTTCAAATCAATCACCATCTTGGGGAAATTACAACAATAAACTTACCAGGCCTTCATTTGTCCAACACCGACACGAATATGAATATTTCAGTCATCGTCCTATGGTCCAACATACCCATGAACGTGTTTAATATATAATCTTTTAATAAAACATATGTACCAGATACCAAATAAGGTCTTACTTACTCCATGGTGCAGAGTCCTTCTTGAGAAGCTAACTGGTTTGCAGCTAGTCAAGAAATTCCCCGCATTTCACGGAACCCGAAGGTTCATTACCGCACTCACAAGCGTCCGCC
>Ga0131853_10023287_pt1 | contig 11187 bp, 9 predicted proteins | sample TergutLab28metaG_FD_92764 | JGI IMG/M metagenome (GOLD analysis project Ga0131853, IMG submission 92764) | Labiotermes labralis P1 segment gut microbial communities from Petit-Saut dam, French Guiana - Lab288 P1 (version 2) (version 2) | ecosystem: Host-associated > Arthropoda: Insects >...
TCCTGCGTGCGGCGGATTTGCTCGTTGCTGTAGGCATTTGCGTCAGCAATCACTTTGTCGGCACGATGGCGAGCTTCGGCCTTTTCATTTTCAGCTTGGACGCGCGTGTTGTGCAGCAATTGTTCAGCTTGTGCTTTGGCGTTTTGTGTGATTTCATGCCCGGCTAGTAGACGCTCGGCTTCGGCTTTGGCGTCAGCCAAGTGCTGCTCGCCCTGAGCGCGCAAGCTCATGGCGTGCTCTTTGTGCTTTTGGGTGGCATCTTGAAGGCGCTCTTGAAAAGCTGCTTCGCGCTGGGCGATGGATTGGTTGGCCTGTTCGCGCAGGCTTTCGGCTTCAGCGCGCGCACTTTCCAGAATATCGTTGCGCTTGGCCACGATTTCTTTGGCGCGCTCGATGACCGTTGGCATTTGTGCGCGAACTGCCTCAATCATGTCATGCATGACTTTTGGGTCCACCAAACGTGAGCGGCCAATTTTGGTGGAGCTGTCGATTTCGTCTTGGATTTGCGTGAACATCAGATCAATGTTGTCCATATGTAATACCCCCTATATAGGAATTAAAAATTCGGTGTTAGGGCTTCAACCGCGCCACAATCTGCGGCAGTGCTTGCGGTGGCACAAAAGCGCTGATATCGCCATGCAAGGCGCACACTTGCTTCACCACGCCGGATGACAAAAACATGCTTTCGCTGCCGGCAGGAATGAACACGGTGTCTACGTTGGGATTTAGACGGCGGTTCACCAGAGCTTGCTGAAACTCAGCATCGAAGTCGCTCATAGCGCGCAGGCCTTTCACAATGGCACGCGCTTGCGCTTGCTCGGCATAGTGCGCTACCAGCCCCTCGGCAGCATCCACGGTGACGTTGGGCATGTCGGCGGTGCAATCGCGCAGCATTTGTACACGTTCTTTTGCGCTGAAAGTGCAGTTCTTTGCGGCATTTACCGCCACCAATACCACAACGTGGTCAAACAGTGCGGCAGTTTTGCGGATAATTTCCAGGTGCCCATTGGTCACGGGGTCAAAACTGCCGGGATATACGGCTTTGGTCATAGCACCTCGCCTTTCTGATATACATACACTTTTGTGCGTCCGTGGCGGTAGCTTTTGCGCAACGCAACGTCGCTCATCACCTCGGGCAGGGCTTCGTCCATTGGTGCTTCGCAGACTATCAACCCGCCGGGAGTCAATCGTTCGGCGGCTAAGGGCAGTGCCTCTTGCAGCAACCCGCCGCCAAATGGTGGATCGAGAAAAATCACGCCGAACTGCTCGTTGGTGCGGCGGATATATTGCACGGCATCCACGGGCATAAGCTTGGCTTGGCCGCTGAAACGCGCATGCGCAATATTCTCTTGCACAATCTTTTGTGCGCGTGAATCTTGCTCAAGAAAAAGGCAGTGCGCTGCTCCGCGGCTGAGGGCCTCAATGCCCAGTTGGCCGCTGCCCGCAAAGGCATCAAGAATATTACGTCCTTCCAGTTCAAACTGGATTGCGCTGAACATGGCTTCTTTCACGCGTTGACTGGTTGGTCGCACGGTGTCTTCGCCCGGCAGCGTTTGCAGGCGCACGCCCCGCGCCGTGCCTGTGATTACTCGCATAATCTTCTCCTATTATCGCATTGTCGCACAATTTTGTCAATATTTTTATTTACTCCACGCGTGACTAATTTTTGCCTCAACCAGCATGGGCACAGCAAGCTGCGCGGCGTTTTGCATTTCTTCACGTAGCAGCACGGCAACCTGTTCGGCTTCGTTGGCAGGTGCTTCGAGAATCAGCTCATCGTGCACCTGCAGAATCAACCGTGATTGCAAGTTTTCTCTTGCTAGGCGTTGCGCCACGCGCACCATGGCCATTTTGATGATATCCGCTGCGGTGCCCTGCACAGGCATGTTCACTGCCACGCGCTGGCCAAACTCACGCAGTTGTCGCTGTGAACTAGCAAGCTCGGGCAGTGCGCGACGGCGGCCAAACAGGCTTTCGGCAAAGCCGCGCTTGGTTGCTTGGTCAATGAGCCGCTGGCGAAATTCCTGCACTTTTGGGTAGTGTGCGAAATATCCGTCGATATATTCCTTGGCCTCTTTCATTGATACACCGATGTCTTTGGCGAGTGAAAACGCGCTGATGCCGTAAATGATGCCGAAATTCACTGCTTTGGCGCGGTTGCGCATTTCGGGCAGCACCATGGTGGTGGGTAGCCCAAACACCTGTGCCGCCGTTGCTGTGTGAATGTCTTCGCCTGCCGCAAAGGCTGCAATCATAGTATCTTCCTTTGCCATGGCGGCCATCACGCGTAGCTCAATTTGCGAATAGTCGGCCATCACGAGCACGTGCCCGGGCGCAGCCACAAAGCACTGCCGCAGCTGGCGTCCTTCTTGGCGGCGAATGGGAATGTTCTGCAAGTTCGGCTCACTGGACGAAATGCGCCCGGTGCGCGTTTCTGTTTGATTGAGGGTACTGCGCACACGCCCATCGATGTCAATGACCTTGAGTAGACCATCGCAATAGGTGCTTTTGAGCTTTTGCAGCACGCGGTAGTCAAGAATCATGCCAACAATCGGGTGGTGGCTACGCAGTTCTTCAAGCACTTCAGCGTTGGTGCTGTAGCCGGTTTTGGTCTTTTTGGGTGGTCGCAGTCCCAAGCGTTCAAACAGCACATCGCCCAGCTGTTTGGGCGAGTTGAGGTTAAATTCACCACCTGCCAGCTCGATAATTTCATGCGTCAGCTCATCGATGCGCTTAGCCAATTCTTCACCATAAGCGGTGATGCGGGTGGTATCCACGGCAAAGCCATGCAGTTCCATTTGCGCCAACACACGAGCCAGAGGCAGCTCAGTTTCGGCAAACAGCGCCCATTGCCCTTGCTCGCGCAGCAGGCATTCGAGTTGGTTGCACAGCGCCGCGAAATCGCCGCAGACATATTCTTGCTGCAGCCGCACAGCGTTGTAGTCACTGCTCGATGGATTGAGTAAGTAGCCCGCAATCGCTGCGTCAAATGCGATGTTTTGCGCAGCCACGCCGTTTTGTAGTGCCCAGCGCCACAGTGGCTTGCTGTCGTTCACATATTTTTTAGCGGTGCTTTCCAGCAAAGTTTTCATAAAATCGAAGAACCAGCCTGTGCCGCACATGACAAGGGTATCTTGTTCTGACTCGGCGAAAATCAAGCTTTCCAGCAGGTCATCGCTAAACTGTGCGGTGAAGTAGACTTTTTCGCTCAGCCGCGCCAGCAGGGCGGGCAAGTCGTGTTCTTCGGTGATAGGCCGCTCATTTTGATGTGCGGGCGTGACAGCATTCGCTTCTATAGCAGGCAAGTTTAATCGCTCCAGCAAGCGGAACATCTCCAGCTCAGCCATCATGCGGGTGACTTTGACCACGTCGGGCGGCTGGGGCACATAGCTGATTAAATCGCAGGATATGGGAGCGTTGCGACTGATTGTTCCCAACTCACGGCTCATGAATGCACTATCTCGTCCGCTTTCGAGCTTGGCACGCATGGTGGCTTTCATGTTTGGGTTGTCAAGATTGGCATAGAGATTTTCTAAGGTGCCGTATTGCTCCAGCAAGGCCTGTGCGGTCTTTTGGCCCACGCCCGGCACACCGGGGATATTATCGCTGCTGTCGCCCATTAACGCCTTGAGGTCAATGAGCTGCGCGGACGTGAGGTTGTATTCTTCCTGTAGCACGGCAGGTGTATAGCGCAATGTTTCTTTGGTTTTTGTTAACCAAACTTGAACTCTATCGCTTACCAGCTGCAGCGCATCGCGGTCGCCGGTGGCTAATATGCAATCGTCCTCTATGCAAGAATACGCCAGTGTGCCCAAAATATCATCGGCTTCCCAGCCTGGGCATTCAAGCACGCACAGCCCCATAGCGGTTAATAGCTCTTTGAGCACGGGCAGCTGCTCTGCCAGCTCGGGCGGCATGCCCTTGCGCTGTGCCTTATAGCCAACGTACATCTCGTGCCGAAAAGTGGGTGCTTTCACGTCAAAGGCCACGGCAATGCCATCGGGCTTGGCTTGGTCGCGCAGGGCTAGATACATGCTGAGAAAACCAAAAATCGCGTTGGTGTAGCGACCATCTTTGGTCGTCAGTAGCTTAATACCATAAAACGCGCGGTTGAGAATACTATTGCCGTCAAGCACAAGCAGTTTCATTTGAACTCCCTACTACAAAAGGGCGGCGTAATCGCCGCCCCAACAGGTTTGTTTATGTGTTGCCATTTTTGGCTGCGTTAATGCGTCCACGAATGATTTGTAGCACAGTTTCGTGGTCGCGCTCGAGGCTTGGATCAAGGTCGTCATCCACCATCTGCGGCGGGGCTGCATCGTTTCGCTGTGTTCTGTCAAAAGCAGGTGGTGAATCATCCCGCTTAGGGAATAGAATTATCGGCGGAGCCACAGGTTCAGGTTGTTGCACTGGTGTTGGTGTTGGTGCAACTGATTGCGGTGCTGTGGGTGTGCTAAAATCTGGCATATCAAACAGCGGCAGGGGAGCGAGGGGCGCTGCAGGTGGTGCAGATGGTTGCGGTACCGGAACGGGCGCTAATATCGTGGTGGGTTCCAGCGTGGGTTGTTGCATTGTGGGGCGACTTGGCACCTGTGGAAATTCCGGGCGTGGCGCGCGAGTGATGGTCTGCACAGGAGAAAGGTCCATCGTGGCTGGGTCGAAGCCTGTGGCGATGACAGTCACCATCATTTCATCGTCCATGTCCGGGTCAAACAGAATGCCCCAAATCACGTGCGCATTAGGGTCAGTGTTGGCGGTAATCATCTCCACCGCTTCGTCTACATCGCCCAAGTCAAGGTCTTCGCTGGCACGGATGTTGATAATCAACCCGTTTGCGCCATCAATTCTCGTTTCCAGCAGCGGCGATACCAGTGCGTTTTGCGCAGCCAAGCGGGCTTTGTCCTCGCCCTGGCCGCGGCCCACGCCCAAATGCGCATAACCTGCGCCTTTCATCACCGTGCAAACATCGGCAAAGTCCAAGTTAATGTACGCAGGTACTTTAATCAGCTCGGAAATATTGCGCACGCCATCCACCAGCACTTCATCGGCCTTGGCAAAGGCTTCTTTGATGGAAAGTTTGCTGTTGGGGCTAAGACTGCGCAGGCGCTCGTTGGGAATTACAATCAGGCTATCCACCTGCCGGGCAAGTTTTTCAATGCCCGCAAGTGCGGCGTTCATGCGGTTGGCACGCTCAAATAAGAACGGCTTTGTTACCACGCCAACGGTTAAAATGCCCATTTCCTTGGCGATTTCGGCAATCACGGGTGCAGCGCCGGTGCCAGTGCCGCCGCCCATGCCAGCGGTGATGAATACCATATCGGCACCACGCAACAGGCTGGCGATTTTTTCGCGGTCTTCTTCGGCAGCTTTTTCGCCCATGGCGGGATTACCGCCCGCGCCCATCCCTTTGGTTGCACGTTCGCCAATTTGAATTTTATGTGTGGCCGATGAGGTTTCCAACGACTGCCGGTCGGTGTTCACCGCAATGAACTCCGCGCCTTGCACGTGGCTTTCTACCATGCGTTTAACGGCATTGCCGCCGCCGCCGCCAACGCCAATCACTTTGATTTGTACGCTCTGGCTTGTTTCGTTAATTAGTTCAAAAGACAAGGGCAAATTCCCTCCACATACTATATTAACTTATATTATAGCATGTCCTGCACGCAAATGCAAGCAAAATTTTACGGTTGCCAGTCATTTTCCCAATGTGGTGTAAACGGCATCTGTCCCTGCACGCTCAAATCCAGCACACCGCGGTAATTCGGGTTTTGTTCGTCTAGCTGGCGCAGCACTTGTTCCACCATGTCAAGGCGGTCGCCCAAAGGGATATCCACAGCACCGCCCACATGCAGCGCCGTGCCAAAACGCACCCGAATGCGCTGCTGCAGAATCACATCCGGCAGGCGATAACCCGACAAGCGCAGGCCGCTCACTTGCTGCCACAACGGGCTTTGCCGCAATGTAACGTGCATTTCCTGTAGGTCTTGCGGCAGGGTAGCGGTATTTTCCCATTGCGCGGGTTGTCCCACTTGCGGGTCAATCAGTGGCCGTCCAATCAGCGGCATGGCTTGCGGTGGGCGGTCGGGCAGCGCTTCTATGATTACTCCGCATGAAGAAATCACCCACCATTGCTCGTCCGCTTGCTGGGCAAAGGCGGGTTGGAGTTCTTCAATCGGCACGGGCGGCGGCGTGGATTCGCCCAACGCAGGCAGAATGAATACCCACACAAATGCACCTGCACCGCCCAGCACCAGCAATGTTAGCAGGATGGGTAGCACACGGTTTTTCTTTTTCTTCTTGTGTTTTGTCATGTGTTTCTCCGTTATGTTTTAGCGTTGTGCGGGCACGAACAGGGGGCGCCAGTTGAGTTCTAGGGTTTGTCCAATGCCATACTGCGCCTTAATACGATTATACTCTTGTTCGCTGATGGGGGTAACCGTTCTAGCAACCCCATCGCGCGGTTCTCCCGATACTCGGTAATACGAACAATTAACATGAACATGGCTTGAAGCCAATTCTGAGCTAAAACGCAGTTGACCGTCAACAAAGCGGTGGATTTCCATCCAGAAGTTTCCCATTCCTCCGCCGCTTCGTGTCACCACACCACTTGAATACACGCTCATGCTAACACGTCTCGATGCACATTTCTGCATTTGCTGCACAGGCACATCATCTACGATAGAATAAATGTCAAACAGCACATGCCAACCAGCTCGTGCAACGAACCGCATCAGCAAATCATACTCGCCGTTGCCGCTGATGTCATGCAGTGCATATTCCATGTGCGTATCCCACATGCTTTCGCTTGCCGCAACTTCCCACACCGTGTCCATGCTATGCAACATCGTAAAACGCGATAGTAGCGATTGCGTATCTTGTTTCCACTGCGCAAATGCAGCAGGCCATTCTTCGTGGTGCAGATGTCGCGCTTGCATGTTCCACTGAGCAAACTCCGCATAAGCCCGCAGCACAAACGAAAACGGGTCGTCTTCATCCACCTCAACAGCGATGATGAATGCCTCTGTGGTGAGTTCTGTTGTTGTGATGGATTCGGTCGTGAGCTCGTCCACCACAGGCGCAGCACACGCCGCCAGCAGGGTCAACATCAGCAGCAATGTGGCAATCTTTTTCATAGCTTCAATAATTCCTCATATATCCGCTCGGCGGCATCCGTCACCGCCATGGCGCGGGCAGCCTTAGCCATGGCGGTGAGCTTGACCGGGTCACCCAGCAGCTCCGTCACAGTGTTGGCCAAGTGTTGCGGTGTGAGGTCTTTTTCTTCAATGAGCACGGCAGCACCGCGTTGCACCATGGTCATGGCGTTGTGGTATTGGTGGTTTTCTGTCACGTTGGGCGAGGGGATGAGGATGCTGGGCACACCGCAAGCTTGCAGCTCGGCCAAGGTGGCAGCGCCGGCACGTGCAATGACTAAATCTGCTGCAGCCATGCAACGCGGCATGTCATCAATGTATTCGCGTAGGGTTAATTCAGCACATTTAGCGGGAACACCCGCTTTGCGCGTAGCTTCGGGCACCCACTTGCCATACTGCCCGTAGGCATGATGAAAATGCGTGCGCCCTTGTTTGCACAACAGGCCGAGCATGCCCACAATGACTTCATTAATCGCACGTGCGCCCTGCGAGCCGCCCATCGACAGCACCATGGGGCGGTTGTCTAGGCATAGTTCACGGCGACAGGTTGTGCGGTTGGCCTGCAGCAATTCGCGTCGCAGTGGCAAGCCCACGGTCACAGGCAGGTGCTTGCAGTCCATGCGCGGGGCGGCGGCATCGCTGGCCAGCATGACTTTATCCACTCGTTTGGCCAGCATTTTATTCGTCACGCCCGGGTAGGCGTTTTGCTCGTGAATGGCGGTGGCAATGCCGCGTTTGGCCGCACTGCGCAGCACCGGCTCGCTCACATAACCACCAAAGCCTACCACGATATCTGGCTTAAGCTCATTGAGCAGGCGGTTAACTTGTCCACCCACGGTGAGCAAGCGCTTGGCGGTGAGCAGGTTGCGTTTGATGTTTTTTGGGCTAAAGCTGCGCTGAAAACCGCTAATTTCGATAAAATGCAGTGGGTAGCCCATGGCGGGCACCAGCTGTGCTTCTAGGCGGTCGGCGGTGCCAACAAAGTGTATGTTGGCCTGCGGGTGCAGGTGGCGAATTAAACCCGCCACAGCAAGGGCAGGGTTGATGTGCCCGCCTGTGCCACCCGCAGCGAAGAGAATGGTTTTGTTGTCCATATAATTCACACCTCATTATGCGTTTTATGTCTGTTTTTTCTTGCGCGGGCTAAAGAACATCTCTCGCACTTTTTGCTCGGTGGCCTGTCGGCTAATCGCCAGCACTACACCCATTTGCGCCATCAGCACCACCAACGCCGTGCCGCCATAGCTAAAGAATGGCAGCGGAATGCCCGTGTTGGGCACCATGCCGGTGACTACCGCAATGTTGAGCGCCGTTTGCAACCCAACCTGCAGCACAATGCCCAGCACAAACAGCGAATAAAACCGGTCTTTGGTGCGCAGGGCAATCACAAAGCCGCGCCACACCAAGAACACAAACAACGCCACAATCACAATTGCGCCGATGAAGCCCAGCTCCTCAGCCACGATGGCAAATACGAAGTCGTTTTGCGGTTCGGGTAGATACAAATGCTTTTGAATCGACCTGCCCCAGCCCTGCCCAAACCAACCGCCGGAACCCACGGCATAAAGCGACTGGCGAATTTGCCAGTTGCCGCCGGTGGGGTCGCTGTCGGGATTCATGAAGGAAATGATGCGTGCGGCAGCGTGTTCGGGCAAAATATTCGGGTTATTGAGGACGAGTGCACCCAGCCCAATTGCTCCTGCTGCAGGGATACCATAGGCTAGTAGGGGAATGCGCTGTTCGCCAATGAATATCATCATGAAGCCGATGCCGGCGATGATAATTGCGCCGGACACGTGGTCGCCGGCAAACACAAGCCCCGCCACCAGCGCCAGCACAATGAAATACATAAACGACTGCCACCAGCGGCCTAACCAGTTGCGAAAGCGTCCGCCTTGCCCGGGCACCAGGCTAGTTTGCCGCACCGGGGCATAGCCCGGCTTTTGAAATTTCTCCATTGCGTAAGCAAAGAACCAGATGATAGCGACTTTCGCCACCTCTGATGGTTGAAACTGAATCACGCCGGGGATGGTTATCCAGCGGCGAAAACCGCCCGTGCCGGTCGCTAGGGCAATCACCAGCAGCACAACTGCAAGCCCTAGTATCATCACGGGGAAACCGAAACGGCGCAGAATATTGGGGTTGATTTTCGAAATCACCAGCATGAGCGCAAAGCCCACTGCTGCCCACATGGCCTGCTGGCGAATGAAGTGGTAGGGGTCGCCAAAATGGCGCGCGGCAAACACATAGCTTGCTGAAAACATCATCACCAGCCCCACGCACAGCAACACGGTGACCGCAATGAGAAATGGGAAATCAAAGCCGCCGTATCCCAACAGTCGTTGGCGCAGCGGCACTTTTTCTTTGGTGAATTTTTTGCGCATTTGCTCACGTGGGATTGCCATACGTACCCCCTTATACCACAAAACCTTCCATTGCACTTAGCCCAAAATAAACAACGATCAAACCAATGGCCACACCTGCGGTGTTCACTAAGCAAAACACCAGGTCGATTTTCTTTTCGCTCCAGCCGCTCATTTCAAAGTGATGGTGAATGGGTGCCATTTTGAACACGCGCTTGCCGCCGGTGGCCTTGAAGTAGCCAATCTGAATCACATCCGAAAGGAACTCAATTACGTATATGATGCCCATAGGCAAAAGTATAACCGGGGTTTCCAGCGCAAAGGCGATGGCCAGCACCAGCCCGCCGATGAACATGCTGCCTGTGTCACCCATGAACACTTTAGCAGGCGGGCGGTTCCACAGCAAAAAGCCGATGCAGCCGCCAACCAGCGCCGCCGCTAGCACACCTGCGCCAAATAGCCCGCGCATGATGGCAAACACGGCAAGGCCTGTCCCCGTAATCACCGTTACGCTGCTACACAGGCCGTCAATGCCATCGGTGAAATTCACGGCGTTCACGCAGCCATAAATCACCACCGCCGCAAACAGCACAAATAAAATGGTGGGCAAATTCACGCGGCCAATGAATGGGATAAGTGTGTTGACATTACCCTGTTTCGATATCACCAGCGCTAACAAATAGCCGCCAATAATCACAATCTGCGCCACGCTTTTTTGCGCGATAGACAAGCCTTTATTGCGTTTTTTCACCACTTTGGTGTAGTCATCCCAAAAGCCCAGCAGTCCGAACGCCGCTGCCATGCCAATGCCTGCGACCAGCCGCAGCCGAACGCCACCAGCCAAGGGCATGTAGCTTCGATTGCCCAATACGAGGAAATCAAAACCCAGCACCGCAATCACGGCAACCAGCACGCCGATGATGAACATCAGCCCGCCCATGGTGGGCGTGCCTTGCTTGTGCTTGTGCCAGTTGGGACCAATATCCAAAATCACTTGCCCAAACTTGAGCTTGTGTAGCCAGGGAATCAGCACAAACCCCAGTAGTGCGGTAATCCCCAGCGACACCACCAGCGCAATCATCATTGCCACAAAACCATTCATCGCGTTATTTTCCTTCCAGCAATTCTTTCACAATTTCCCGCTCATCAAAGTCAATTTTGCCTTCAGCCAGCACTTGATAGGTTTCCTGCCCTTTGCCTGCCAAACACACCACATCACCCGGCTTGGCTTTCTTTAACGCATAGGCGATGGCGGCACGGCGGTCGGGTTCCACGTGCAATTTGGTGCGCGATTTAATCCCCGCCACAATGTCATCAATAATCGCCTGCGGGTCTTCGCTACGAGGGTTGTCGCTGGTGACTATCACAATGTCGCTGCCTTGCGCGGCAATTTCGCCCATGAGTGGGCGCTTAGTTTTGTCGCGCTCGCCGCCACAACCAAACAAGGTAATCAATCTGCCTTGCCGTGTTTGATTGATGGCCGCAATCACGTTTTCCAGTCCATCAGGCGTGTGCGCATAGTCGATGATAACGGTAAACGGCATGTCGAGCGGCAACAGTTCCATGCGGCCTTTCACGCCGCCGCACTTTGCTAGCGCCTCGGTAACGCGTGGCAAATCAATGTCCAGCTCAAGGGCGGTGCAGGCCACGGCCATGGAGTTATACACCGAAAA
>Ga0131853_10023289_pt1 | contig 11187 bp, 7 predicted proteins | sample TergutLab28metaG_FD_92764 | JGI IMG/M metagenome (GOLD analysis project Ga0131853, IMG submission 92764) | Labiotermes labralis P1 segment gut microbial communities from Petit-Saut dam, French Guiana - Lab288 P1 (version 2) (version 2) | ecosystem: Host-associated > Arthropoda: Insects >...
ACACACACACACACACACAGGACAGGACTCCACATATTAAATACCTTTTCTGCAGAGTGGAACAGAAACACCAGAATAAGTAGATGTATTATTTATTGCAGTGCAGGAAATATTTTGCAGCTACAGCTGACTCATTTAAACATGCAGGAGTGGCAGATGGTTATTGCATGACGATAAAGAATTATTGTATCGATTGTATCGTACATGATTCAGAACCTTGAGGTCTGTGTTACTTGGTTCTAGTCATAACTGTGTTTGTTCAAGTACTGTCAGTAATGGCAGATAATGTGTTTGTGCGATACAACGTTCAGCACACAACTGTTACATGCAGGTGACTGAAGGCTTGATTGCTGTACCATGCGAACAGAAAACCATTTACTTTGAACTACACACTGTAGATGATAGATAAAGAAAGAATATTTTATGTTGATCATTTTTCATTCTGGCCTCTTAAGACTGTAATGCTGTAGTTGCATAATGAAGGGTATATAAACATACATTGACTGAGACTTTTCAGCTTAGTCGGCCACACCCAGTGCCAATACATAAAGGAAGGGTTTTGTTTTAGAAGTACTGTTTATGTATATAAACGCAAATATATGCCCATCTTTATTTTTTGGTTTTCACGCACATGTCACAGATTTGGATACATTTCAAAACACGAAGGAAAATTTCTGTCTTGTAGATATGAGCCTGTAATCTCCCAGAAGTTTGCTGACACTTAAAGGGTATTAGCGGTCTCAGTCATTAAGGTAGATGATCTGCCGTGATGATGGATGCGGCAAATCCCACTACCCCACTACAGCTCACAGTCCCACCTCCTACAAGACAGTAATGTTCATAGGGAATGCCACTAGAACCTCAATTCATATGGGGATGGAAAGTCTTCTGAGACAGTCTGAAGTAATTTATCTTGGTAATTAACCAACTTGAAGCACAAAATTTTTGTTTTTCGATAAGTTTATTTCATGCCTCTACATGTTTTGAGCACCATGTGCTCATCAACAGGGGGTCAGAATTGTATTATACAGCCTCTGGTATCATCACACCTACAGGTGGCCATCTCATGCACAAGTTGAGAGAGGACTCCTCTCTCAACTTGTGCACCGGACGGCCACCTGTAGGTGTGATGATACCAGAGGCTGTATAATACAATTTTGACCTCCTGATAATGAGCACATGGTGCTCGAAACATGTAGAGGCATGAAATAAACTTATCGTAAAACAAAAATTTTGTGCATCAAGTTGGTTAATTACTAAGATAAATATACTGAGATACACGGTCAGCAAAACATAAGTCTGAGGTAATGTTGTTAAGCGCTGGAACATTTAATTTATAATTTTCAAACTGAAACCACGACTCTACATATACACAAGTAAAAATGATGTAGATCTGAAAGTCCAATTTTAGATGTTACATTTTCATTGTAACTTCCTGTACCAATGAAGGAATGTATTTACCTTTGTGTTATCATCTTCATATTGTATGAATGCATGACATGGTGTGACATTTACAGGAAGACATTATAATACAGTTCAATAAATAAGTACTTGTTGGTGCACTTGGTAAATGAACACATTTACTAAACACATTCAAAGCAAAATGCTATAAAAAGTACTTGCTGTAATTGGGCATATTAATTTTGGAACTTACAGTTTGTGTTTATTATCCTGTTGTGTTAACTTTAACAGAGAAGGCTTTCAGTACCATCCAGCATTAGTTGTGTGACAGTAGTGAAATACTTCTTTGTGTGGAGCTTAAAAACAATCAGCTTTTCAGCTTTGCAAGTAATGTACAGAATAATGGTTTTTTTGTAATGATTATCTGCCACTTTATTCTTGTATTTATGTTTGGTTAAGAGCTTTTTTGTCAGGATTGTGACCATTTAATCAAAGACTTACTGTGAGTATGGTTTATTAATTTTTTTTGTACATGTAAGACAAAAAAAATGTATATACACATATTTACCTATTATAATTTTTACATTTTGCACATATGTATATGGATAAATCTGTTATTTTGGAAATAATACAGAAGTGAACACTATCAAGCATTATAGATATGAGAAACATTTTGAACACTAAGAAGTATGATCCCTTGACAGTACTGTATTATCTGTGACAAACTTCTGAGGTAATTGATATACAGAAACTTATCAAAAATGCAAAGTGTAATGACCAACCTGCCATTCTGTTTTTTAATTAGAATGCATTGGTGTATGGATATGTATTTCTTTTTTATTTAAGTAGATGTTCTTGTTTGGAAGTGCTGTTTAATTCTGTATTGAAAATAGATGTATCTCATGCGAATTTGAATTTGTTTTTATAGTAGAATGGATAAGCTGGGATAATCCTATACCTGTCAGAGTAATATCCGCATTACACTTAAGATTAGATGGTCTCTGGATCTGTTTTCTTTCTCAGGTGCAACAGTATGGATGTACCTGCTTAGTTGGAGTCTGTAGAGAGAACAATTCTTTTGTTGTGTATTGGACCATGCATCATTGTGATAACTGAAGAATAAAAAACCAACTAGATGCCACTTATGGTGAGGTAAATATCAGTCATGAAAACACAACTGTGGTAGTATGGATTTATGATGGTCAGAAAAATAACTACATGTTTCGGCCAATAGCGGCCATCTTCAGGTTATTACAGTTTTGCTCAAAGAGTATCACCTTGCAATATAGGCATATATATGATACTCTTTGATGCTCTTTGAGCAAAATTGTAATAACCTGAAGGTGGCCGCTATTGGCCGAAACATGTAGTTATTTTTTTGCTATTAAATACCATCATAAATCCATACTACCATGGTTGTGTTTTCATGACTGATATTTACCTCACCATTAGTCTTTCTACACACAACGGAGATGACACACCTCAGAAATAGATGCCACTTATTATTTTATTGTACTTCTTATAGGCTCAACATGTTTCAGGCACTACTAGGCCCATCATCAGGAGCTTGTGATTGTGTTGTTGATTACCACATTGGTCGTTTCGTTCTTGGTTTGCTGTGTGTTGGAGGTTAGGTGTGGTAGGCTGGAGCAGTGTCTGGGCTGCAGGCTAAAGCACAGTCGTGCTTTAGCCTGCAGCCCAGACACTACTCCAGCCTAACCGCACCAAACCTCCAACCTACAGCAAAGCAAGAACGAAACAACCAATGTGGTAATCAACATTATAGTCGTGAGCTCCTGATGATGGGCATAGTAGTGCCTGAAACATATTGAGCCTATAAGAAGTACAGTAAAATAATAAGTGGCATCTAGTTGGTTTTTATTCTTCAGTTAACAATTCTTCTGTTGTTCTGAATTCAGTGACTGAGAATTATTTTTTCTCTTGAAGCCACCTGAGTAGGTACATCCCTGCCTTTTGTGCGTCAGATTTGGAACAGATCCATTTGCTGAAAATGCATTTTGATTGGAACGCCAGACAATGGGCAAAGTCCAGAAACTGGGTGATCCTATATGGTGCAAGGTCTTAACAAACAATATGATATTCTGCTTTTATATACATACTGTGTACCATACATTATACAGTGTTCCATAAATATATATCGTATTTGTAACAAGCATCAGATGTGATATTTTAAGTGTGTATTAATTTTCCATTCATGTACATTAACTGGCCTGTTGAGTACAGAAATTAGGTTTTTTATTGTGTCTTCTCATAAACAGTAACAGACAAAATTTAAAACGTGATTTCAAATTGTGGTATCACCAATGGCATACAGCCACATTTGAGAGTCAAATATAGGCCTGCTTATTTTCATTGTTACACCGTGCATGTTGTCGAGTCACTCAGTTATTATACCAACCAATGCACTTACATAAAATTTACACATTAAAACGCTAAAACTGCTCTGACATGTTTCGGTCCTAAGACCATCGTCAGGGAGCTATATATTCCTTGCTAAAATCACACTAGAAATAGTCACAGATTAATTTTGTTGTACAAGTTAGGTGTTGTGGCAGCATGCTGCCACAACACCCAACATGTACAGTACAACGAAATTAATCTGTGTCTATTTCTAGTGTGATTTTAGCAAGGAATATATAGCTCCCTGATGATGGTCTTAGGACCGAAACATGTCGGAGCGTTTTTAATGTTTTAATGTGTAAATTTTATATAAGTGCATTAGTTGGTGTAATAATTGAGTGAATAGGCCTGCCTGCTTATTTAGTTTCATTTAGAACACACCCTGTTACTGAACTTTGTGTCAGATTTTTAGTATAATAGTTGTTTAGTCAGTCACTTGTTTGCTGGTCCCACCCCCCCCCCATATAGCATTTGACAACACTTATGTGCCTTAATAGTGATATATCTGTCATGTGTCTTTGTAACAACGGCCACATCAATGTCCGTTATAATTGTCTAGCATTTCTGCTGTCAATTTTATCACTAGTGTAAAGATATTTGCTTGTTCCACACAAATTGTACTGATTATGTGTAAATATTGTGGTTTGTTGTGGCTGTTAAACACATGTCTGTTTAGAGTATTAGGTAGATATTTATTAATTTTCTCATTGTGTCTAGGTATTGTGTTATAATTTTTTAGTCTCTTCAGATGTACCGTGTAGGTTCTTTGTCTTGTAAAATTGTTGAATTTTTCTTTAGTGTATTGCAGTGATGAGGTACATATAGACTAATTTTTGGCTTATAGTTTTGTTGCCTAGTTCTGACAGTTAAATATGTTAAGGAGAAAAAAAGTTGGATTTGGTCTTATTTTAAGTAGTACTGAACTGTAATGTTACCATGTAAACAGGGACGGGGAAAGAAATGGCACAAAAATTTAAAAGAGCAAGTTGTAGGAATGAAAGCTTCGGAATTTATAAGGGAAACCATTATCTCATTTATATTTGTAATTGCTGGATGAAAATTATGCATTTATTTTGTGGGTGAGGTGGTCTGTAAAGAATGTTTGTTTCCTGGGAATCATGATTCAAATAGTAATAAATAATTTTCTTCTGCAGTGATATTCAGAATGCTGTGAACGTAAGAGAGTACCGTCAAAGTACATTTCATACGTATTTGTGAAGGAAACACAAATGTGTACTGTGGCAGTGATCCATTTAGTTCTACAATATTAATGGCACTTTGTAGTCTTCTTATTCACTGACCTGCTTGCCAACTCATTAAGAAAATCCATTGGCTTTTTCTGAGCAAAAAGTGTTGCTGCACTGTGGTTGATTTTGCGGTGATACGTAGAACTTACTTTTTTTTTATCTCCTTTTGGTTAACACACAGTGTTTCTTCAGCTGGCTGTGCTTGCTTACATCGTCACTTAAAATACAGCAATTATTGACTCATTGGCGGGGTCTATCAATAGATGTCAGGTCCGAAACAGACTAGACCCATCCAGTGGATCCAGCGGATTGGGTTTGATAATTTTTGCATTTTGCCTGATGGTTGAAGTACAGCGAGCTATTAAATTATGTGTGTGTATGTACAAGGGGGGCAGGGGGGACATCAGTTACAAGCAGCACCTCAGTAAGATACCATCGTCACAAATATTAGACACTTAAACTTGGTTTCATTTCATTTATTTTCATCATATTGGTTTTCCCAAAATATCTGTTTTGAGGAGAGATGACAAATATTATTACAGTTGTCATTTTGTATTGATATTCTTTCATGTTTTTGTTTTACAGAGTCACATTAATATAAGTAGTTCTGGAGTTAAGCATAGGAATCAGTGGATGAAGTTTGCAAAAACAGTGTTGTGTAGTTTTAAATTTACTCAGAGGTCGGAAAACCAAATGCTACTACAAAACTGCGCTATGTGTAAAATATGTTTTTCGTAGCATATCTCGGCATTTATTTGTCGAGTGACCCAGCCTTCATCATTATCCTATTTTGTGCACCATTTGAGACTGTGTTGGTGGATGCTGTGATTTGGTATCACTAGTCCTTTGTGTTGTTCTGCTTTTAGTGTAGCCAGTGACCATTAACTTTCAAAGAAGTAATGTTTTGGCATCAAGTGGTCACTTGGGAGAATATCAGGTACAGCTTTATTAGTCTGATACTTTGTTAGATTAATGTGTAAAGCAGGGCGTGATATGTTAATGTATAGTAATTAAGGAGTACATTCTTGGAAAGCAGCTGAATAATTTGGATCTGTGTAATTATTTCCTGTGTTCATTGGTGGTATGTATCTTAGTATTGTACCTCTTCCTGACTCCTCATGGCATGCAGTGGTTCATACAGCTTTTTCATACACATCTTGCCGTCAAAGTACAGGTGGTTTTCTGCAGGCCTGAAATGTTTTTGTGAGACTTGTAAATTGGGGCTTTGTTCCAAACTCTCATGATTCTGTAATAAGTCATATGTTTATTTTGCATAATTTGTGAAACTGATATTGGGTTCCAAAATTAATGTGGTGAATTAATTTCCTTCGTACTTATTTAACTCTTTGGTGTCGAAAGGTGACACATGGTGTGCTGCTAAAATTTCTGAAGCAATATTAAACTTGTCACCATGAACATGTGAAGTAATGGCAGCCATTAATCGACAGCTTTTACAGAGTACACCCTGCATTTAATTCTGGCCCCAAAGGGTTAATTTCACTTTGAATATTAGGATAGGCCAAGTCTATTAATTTGATTCTCCCTCTTCTCAGGCATTACAGTCCTTTCAGGACAGTCTTCTTCCATTCCCAGTAGTCTCTGATCATTGCCTGCTTGTTTTTTTACCCCTATTATGATTAATTCCTCTACAGCCTCAGACCTCCTTGTTGTCAGTGCTTTTCCTCCCTTCCATGTTCCTACCATTGTAGCTAGTGCAATTTGTTTTGGAAATCTTTGGTTTTGCATTCTTTCAACATGACTAAGAAACTGATTCCACGATAGGAATAGCAAGTATGACTTGAGTGCAAAATTTTTTTCTTTGTTCTTTAGTCCTCTTATTACCCCCAGCATTTTTTGTACTTTGACGTATGTACCAAACCAGATTTGTTGTCAGTCTATCAGATTTTACTCTTTTCCATATTATTCTCTTAAATTTGCCTGGGAAACGGATTTTGAACCACTTCAGCCTAGATATTTGAGCAAGTGTGAAGATCAAAACATAAAATTATATTAGCTTGAGTGTATGCGGTAGGGATGTGAAGGAAAATTAGAACAAACTGGAGATGACTGTATTTGAAGTTAGCATAGTGAATGTGCTAGACAGACACACGCATAATGGGGGATTGGTTATGAAGGGTTTTATAATATTTTGAATCTAATTGCAACCAATACACAGTAATTTCTTCTGAGTTTGCTCTTCATCCCTGTATACTGTAATAGCCAATGTCATTAATTTATTAATATTTTTAGCAGTCTTTGTAAATAACCAACTTGATGCACAATTCCTTTTTCATGTATGTTTATTTCTATTCTCTACATGTTTCAGACAGCTATGTGTCCATCATCAGGGGAATTAAGTGTATCAATACTACATCTGGTATATGCCAGTGTGTGTAGATGACCATCTGGTACGCAGGTTTGGATGGAACTGGTTCAGCTGGGTTGAGATAGAAGTACTGATACTTCTATCTCAACCCGGCCAAACCAGTTCCATCCAAACCTGCATACGAGAAGGTCATCTACACAGAGTGACATATACCAGATGTATCGATACAATTAATTCCCCTGATGATGGGCACATAGCTGTCGGAAGCATGTAAAGAATAGAAATGAACATACATAAAAAAAGAATTGTGCATCAAGTTGGTTATTTACAAAGATTGTAATGAGATGCACGGTCAACAAAACATAAAGCTAATATTTTTAGCCTCTGATAAAGTAGCTGGTTCCTATGCTGTGCTGTTTAGAATGTTTTGCATACAAATGTTTATGCCATGTTTGATTTTATGTTGTCAGCAAAATTATGTAAACAAATTAGTTTTCTTAATTTAGAAGCATATGTACATGAATATGATGTACACATATTGTAATAGTAAATCTTCTGAGGTGAGTCTCTTCCAAAATGAGAAATAAAATCAGAATTTTGAGATTCTTTGGCAGTGATTTGTAAGAATATGGCTTGTGGGGTTGTGACTCCATTCATGTTGTTTTAGTACATAGGTACTTAACATTTTGGAGAAACATGCTTACTGCATCTTCAGGATAGAAGTATGAGCACTCTACATTGAATACAGAGGCAGCTAATTTTTCCAAAACATAGGGACCTATGTACCAGGTAGTACCATTCCCATGCTTTGCCACCATCTGGGTTCAATGCTTAGACAGTACACTAATGTTCACAGCTCAGACACTATTGGAACGTAGGCATCACTAGTCATTGACTTCAGGTAGATAATTACTACTAGAGTCATTAATATTGTGGCAATTTGACATGTACACTGCCTCAGTTTTGTTGTTTAAAACCACCTGTATATGTCCGCAAAATAAATGTACAGAAATTACCAGTAAATGCATAATAGTGCATTACATGCTAGTTCACTGTTGGGCTTTGTTTTCAAGAGACACTTTTTGTTGTTATTATTATTGTTGTTGTTGTTTTCTGTATGGCAGGGAGGCAAACTCATCAGATTATTTTATTCAGTTCCTGTACATCTCATATATCATGTTGTCAGGGAGTGTATCATATTTCAGTTATGCCAATCATTTTTTGTTTTATGGATCCAAATTATAAATGCTTCATTTCCAGAAACCAAGTTTATAACTTATTTAACAGTGAATTAATTGTGATTGACATATTTTTTAAAGTATGTGCTGTATAAGTATAAAAGTTAGGTCTTTTGTTTTCAGAACCTACATTATGGTTTGGATTGATAATGTGAGAATTGGATGGTGGATTGGTTTCTTTGTTTGATTAATAATATTAATTTGTATGCACTGCATTATAAATTAGCAGTAATATTTTTTGTAGCAGTTACAAGTCAACATTGACTATATCAACCATTTATGTTTGTGGTCAAGAAGAATTTCATCACCACCTCCACACATGGACACAGACTAATTGTGTTTCCCTTTATATGGAGTGAACAACCTTTCTTTTATTAATGGGTTTCAAGATTTTTTGAAATGAGATTTCAAACAACCCACTTCATTCGTGATAGAAAATGGAATTGAGGTCTTTCTTCACAAAATTGTGTTGTGTATAATTTGATGATTGTGCATAAACCAAATTGCACATGTAGTAAAGTGTGATTAGAAGTAGTGGATGGTTTCTAGAGAAGGTAGAGGTAAAAAAATGAGAGTCCACCAAATTTGATGCCATTAATTTCGACTAGTAAGCTTACTGTATGTCAGGTATCATTTAAGAATGATTACTAACTGAATCTCAGTTTTTGGCTTGGGATTGGTGTGAGTCCCTGCTATTAGGATGGACTGGAACTGAATGGATTATATGTTTGTAGACAGTGTTTGGCCAAAGCTGTATGTTTGTATGTGTGCCAAATATGGTATGAAATTATAAATTTTTTGCCATGTTCATAGGCTGTGTGACATAATTGATTTAACAATAGTAGTTTTAGGAACATTAATTTCTGTAATGTCGCTGATAGTTCCTGAGTTGTATATCAAAGGCATTTTACTAAGAAACTTTTAATGGCATTTTGTGGTTCTTGTGGTCAAACATCAACACCACATTTGGTTCTAAAGCAGTGTTGTTTCTCACATATTCTTGTGCTGTTTGTTGACTAGCTTTGGTGCACGTTCAGACATAATGTCACATGTACACAATCAGGACTGTAGGCTTACGGAAGTATGGCTTTGTAGAACGAAATTATGTTGAAAGTTTTTTAAAAAAGTTGTATGTTATATTATTATAAGTGGGTTACTTATTTGTTTCTTAATTGCCCATATACATATGAGGAAGAAGTTAAATAATTACCTTGAATATTGTATGTATAAAGTAAACAAGTTACAAATCACCGTATATAAATACAATTTCTTAATAGTTTAAGCATTAAATTTTTGTCATCTGTAATGCAAATTGCAGTTGAATTGTTTTCTTCATTATTCTAGTAAATATTCTGTTTTGTCTTTTATTTCTGTAACTGTAAGTGATCTGAAATACTTGTTTGTGCTGCAGTGTCTATCAGGACTCTTGCAAAGAGGTGTGTGAGGCATGTGTATAATTCCTATTACTAGTCACATTTGTTAGGGCATTTGAATATGCACTACAGGTTCAACTAACAAAGGATATGTTAAGGTAAACTTTGAATTTCTGTGAATGGTTTGAATTACATTATGTAACATGTGACATGACACGAAATATAGATGCCTCACTATGGACATATAATTCTGGTGGCTTGTGTTTCATTATTTTAAGTTTGGGTATTGATCATGGAAAATTTTAGCCATATTTGAGAGGGAGGTATAGTGGATCCCCTGTGCACTCACCACCACCACCATCATCATCATCTAGCTAACAAGGAGTTGGGCCACTAGTTGACCTATTCCAGTCTCAAACATCTAGAAGTCTCTTTAATAGTCTCCCTTGGGATTTCTTCTGCTCTCTGGTATGTAGTTTTTTATTATCCTCCATAATCTATAACGAAGCATTCTGTTAATGTGTTACAACCAATTACCGCTGTTTAATGTTCTGCAATTTAACATTCAGTTTTAGTGGTACACTCAATCGAACAAAAATCCATCGGTCTAAAATTTTCTAAGTCCCGAACTGGAAGTCACGTGACGTACAGTTGCCAACATAACTTGAGTCGTTTTTCTTTCCCCGTATTTGCGCATTCGTTGCGTTTCTCTGTCTTCCATTCATTACAATCAATCACACCGCGTTTATATTAACCGAAAACAAAAATACATCTGCATAATTTCAAATTAAAACATTAATTAAACTACATTAACTTTCCCACGCACGAGGATAGCTAGCTAGCTTTTCTACTAAGGATGAAGGAGTAAACCGGACCCTTCGTTCTTATTGTCAGTAGGCGTAGCCCAGACAGTTCAACGCGTGCTAGGAGTAGCCTTTGGAAACAAGCTATGTTGGTTTGAGTCCCACTATTGGCATATTTCTTTATGTAGCCCAGGCAGTTGAAAGCGTGCTAGCAGTAGCCTTTGGAAACAAGATGTGTTGGTTCGAGTCCCACTTTCGGCATATTTCTTTATGTGCGTATTTGAAATCTTGGTGGCTACAGATGATGGTGGATATGAAAACCAAAATGTGTATATTTACTAATAATAAAATCGAAGGCAACGAAGAGCTGCATGAAGG
>Ga0131853_10023291_pt1 | contig 11186 bp, 4 predicted proteins | sample TergutLab28metaG_FD_92764 | JGI IMG/M metagenome (GOLD analysis project Ga0131853, IMG submission 92764) | Labiotermes labralis P1 segment gut microbial communities from Petit-Saut dam, French Guiana - Lab288 P1 (version 2) (version 2) | ecosystem: Host-associated > Arthropoda: Insects >...
ATAGTGACTTTGGAATTACTCCCGTAGATGATATTACTATCGGGATCACTTGGGCTGCTATTTGCTTCCACATAGCACATATTTCATTCGCCAGTTCTTGGTACTTGTTTTGTTTGTCGGTTAATGTTTTGGCTAGACTATGTGTATTTGGGACAGCTATGTCTATCAAAAAGGTGTTCTTTGTTTTCTTATTCATAAAAGTTATGTCAGATCGATTAAAATGTATTGTTTTGTCCGTAAGTATGCTGCGATTCCAGTACAGCTTGAAATTTTCTTTCTCAGATACATTGGCCGGTGTGTACTTATAATATGGACTTTTATCATCACTCAGTTTGGCTGCTTCTACCAGTTTCTGATGGATAATTTTGGCTAGCTCATCATGTCTCTTTACATACTCGGTAGGTGCTAGTTGCTCACATGCTGCAGTAATTTGTTGGATTGTCTCCGATTCTTTTCCACATCTTCTGCATAGCTCCTCGGTGTCTGGCTGCTTCAAAATATATTTCTTGTAGTTTCTTGTTAGTATGTTATTATTATTATTATTATTATTATTATTTTGGAAAGACAACATAGCTATAGATTTTGTGTGCAGTAAAGCTGTCGAGCACAACCGGCGAATATCAACACTTTGCCATGTCTGTAACAATATACGTACAAACGATATTTCACATCCATACAAAATTCGTTTAGATGAGCATATACGAAACACTCCGTCACACGTACATTTTTACAATCTATCTCGTAACTTGCCTCAGCCCAGTTCTATCGTATTATACTAACATATTACAAATATTAATATTTTTTCAGGTTTTTATATTTATAACCAGAAACAACTAATCTAAACATCAGTCCTTCGAGGTAACATCTACATTCGCACGACAGACCAACAAAACATATTACACAAGCCGCCTCTTCCAGTAAGTGCCTACACCGCCTAAATATATCACTATTTTTAATCTTTTATTCAATATCTATTGACACAGGCTTTTTAAAAACAACCGAAATACAAGTACTTTTAAAGAATTTATTCCCAAGGCCATCTATGATACGCATATATTTATATAACACATATATGTGAAATTTCTTGTACAATGGTACCGGGTCTTTCCCGGGGGTAAAGTGCGGCCGGGGCGTGCTGCTGACCACTCACCCCCTTCTAGTGCCGCGGTCATGGAAGATAGAGCTATACCTCTACCCACCCTCTGGGCCACACCGGGCCTGTAACGGGAAAACTTTACCTTTATATATATATATATATAAGGTTCTGATATCTCAGTCCCATATAACTGTGAATATTTTCCTCCTTATTTTATCTCAGTCCCATATAACTGTGAATATTTTCCTCCTTATTTTATCTCAGTCCCATATAACTGTGAATATTTTCCTCCTTATTTTTGTAAACTGGCCCGTCGGAGTCTCGTCGATGGATGACTACTACCTCCCGTTGTCTCTTACCCCACATTTGCTTATTGCTCCACTGGGAGTAGATTGTAAATTTGCAGTTCTAAATAAATAAAAAAAAAATTGTTGTAAACAGCCCGATGATGGTCGTACCGGCCGAAACATGTTGCAGATCGTATGACAAATTGTTTTGCTCTGGACCCATTCCATTTCTGATTATTCAAAACACAACGGGGACGAATTGTCTTAAAATTGTACATAATTTAGTCTACCGGGCGGGCAAGCGTCCGGGATTTGTGCACCCCTGGTTTATAATGTAACAACTCCGGTGACCTTAGTGGTTAGCACATTAGCCTAGTACACAAAGATCCGCGATAAGGATGCTTACCTTCTTCACCAATGATAACAAGAAAGAATAGTCAGAAAACTGTCAGGGTAATGACAGCCAATCATCTGCAATGGGAACGGGACCAATTCTCGAAACGTCGCGTATCGACCTATCGACCACACACAACATGCAATGTTCAATAAATATCGGTATCGGTAGGAAAAGTAAAGTGCTTACCATCGGCTCTTACTTATCTCAGACTGGTAAGAAAGAGAATTTTCGTGTGCTTTCCCCTCAAATGCGTCTACACCGAAGACCAAGAAGAAGAAGATGGTACGATAAATTGTGTATGGAAATCTTTGGGAAATATGCGTGGCTACGAGTCTAAAGGAAATGACTGCGAATTATGTCCTCTGGCCAGCGAGCTTCCGTAATGGCTTTGTTGAATTACCCAACTTTACTACCAAAGATGTAATTTTACTGCTTACCAGGGGCAACCCAGTGATTTGTCCATTACGGTTTTCACACAACGATACGTCATTCACAAATTCCAATCGAGTAATATGTCATTTTTAAAGCGTAAATAGTATTGTTCTGTAGCATATTCTAACTCCAGAGACTGACACAGACCTAAGATTCCGCATGCCACAGTTCGGTCACATTTCGCGTGACTACATGCGCAATACAGCATTGTATCAAATCACAATCCAAAGAAACAAAACGATTAAATCAAACTATCTCTTTTCAATTATCACTCCGTCATTCATTGCAAAACATACCTAACAAAATTAGAAGTAGGTCTCAATATAATTTCAATAGAATGGAGGGGTGAATCGGAAAATCCGCTTAGGAACAGTCATATTTTCCAAACATACTGGCATTGATATTCATTTACAACAATTGTACATCTGTTATTAAAAACTGACAGCCCTACAGCTTCATTGAAGGGCAGAGCGCAACCAGCCTGTTGTTCCTGGTATTATATCACACATACATCACGGGGCTTTCACAGAATTCTCAAACAAAAGTTAAAGACCGTCAAGAAATATATACTTTATTACACATCCAACTTACTGTAACATTAACAATGTTATATGTTATACAAAAAATTACATTTCAGTTTCGTGTAAAGTATGAGTCATGTACAGGCCTGTCACATGTACGAACAGTAAGTGAATAAACCCAACAACTTTTACGGCGTAAGACCATTAATATTCAGCTTCTTCGAAAGTCATCTCGCAGTTTTGGGTGCGGATACAGGCTCAACGACTTTTGTACTAATTTTACGCAGCCTGCTAACAGAATCATAAAAAGAACTTTAATGATCATTTAAACGTGTTGAATGTGTCTAGGGAACAATGTTTTCCTTCTGTGCAGTGCGCACGGAGCAAGAGAAAGTTTGGAGAATTTGTCTTCTTGGATGTGACGCCGTCTAGTCTGCTACAAATTAAGTGGTTTCGGAGAAACGTTTTGCTTCCATCTTCATGAAGATATTTCTGAAAACGAAGATGCAAACAGCAGGTTCCACCGAAACATCACCGAATTTATACCGGGGTAATCTTCATGTTTCTACCGTGCATCAACGACGATTTTTTTTTAGACCGCGCGGCTACTGGGACCGGCTATCAATGACGATTAAAATACTTTATTAATCCAACAGATGCACAAATACATAATTCGTAGATACAATTAGAATTATTATAAAATATTTAAAATATATTTAAAAGTGCTTCAACATGTTTCGGATCACAAACGATCCATCATCAGGGAGCTTTATACAATACTAGGTTAAAATTACAAGAATGGTTCTATCGTGTCCGTTGATATGGACGTAGTCGGTGTTATGGCAGCATATTTACCCGTCGTGCGTGTGTGTACTGCACAGTCTAGTGAGGGAATTTTAAGTATTTTAAAAATATTTTATAATAATTCTAATTGTATCTACGAATTATATATTTGTGCATCTTAATATATTATTAAACAGTGTACGTCAGCACAACCACTTTATTACTCAAGGTAATTATAAGGCTACATGTTTCGACTATAGATCAGTCATCTTCAGGCCTATTTTTGTCAATTGAGGCACAAGATGCTAGGCACACTTTGGGATTCCATCGTACGCGATGGGCATGAAATAAACTTATTGTAAAACAAAAAATTTTGTGCATCAAGTTGGTTAATTACTGAGATAAATATACTGAGATGCACGGTCAGCAAAACATCAAAACGATACCAAAGTTTCGCTGTGGCCCACACCAGCATCAGGCACGAGCGAAAACCTAACTACATGGAAAACATGCTGTGAACAGTTGCGATGATTTTGCACTTTTCGACCTGCACGAAGCGACAGCGTCTCCAAAATGCGAACGTGTCACAGGAGTTACAAAAAGGCACAAAGCTGCATCACCTTTATCCTTCTTACTTCACTTTATTAATGTTTATACTGCAACTCCTTAGAACCTGGAGAGTTGTCAAAGAGCAGCCATCCAGCCGCCCGCCGTTCCCTGCTTTCAATTTCCACCACTTTCGAACGCAATATCTTATCGGCCCTACGTTGCTGAGAAATCGTTTCTGTGAATCTTCTAGTAAACATAAAGCTGCAGTTCAGTGTGCGTCCAGAGTCGCATTTATCATGCTACTTCCTTTCCTGTATTTATCTATCTATCCCATTACCCTGTATGCGTGTCGCAGCAGTGACGCAGAAAAGTCTCCACTCTATCTCCAACGCCAGATTTTGCAGAGAGTGTCAGCTGCTTTTTATTCTTTTACGTACAGCCTTGAGCTCGTGTGAGTTGCACTATCCGGCAAACGAGGCCGGTGAATCTGCCAAAAGCTCAATTTTAAATTTCCTTCCATGGATCTTATAGCACTCAACAATGCAAAGGGATGTTCGATATGATTGGAGGTGCGTGTTATCAACTTTGATACAAGCAAGACAATTGAACCTGCAGCCGTTACAACTATCGCGAAATGTGTTGTCCGGTATTTTGTTATTTAACGACGACATCTCAGCCACAGGTTTTATATGGAACCAAATATGATGTCAAAAATGATAACCTGTGCAGCGAATCGTCACATGAATAGCACTACAAAAAATAGTGCCCGTCATCTTCTGTTCTTAGCGGTACGCAGTCAGTTGTCACTGAGCACTCATCATATTCATGCTTTAGACAACATGAAATAAATGCAAACAAAAAAACTTCAACGTTTAAAACAAGCTCTGAAATTTCACACTTTACTAGAATACATGCTGTAAACACAAAATGAAGAGAGAGCATTTCTTGACATTCAGAGGACCGTGCATCGTAATATATTCTTATAACAAAACCAACGAGATGCACTAATTTCTCAAATTTATTTTTGGAATGGAACTCTACATGTTTCGGACAGTCTCTCAGTCCGTCATCAGGAGTCCAGCACTTTACACACGGCAAAAGGTATATGTCATACAGGTTATGCTGACAGATTGCTAGCAAGCAGTCAGCATAACCTGTATGACACATACCTATTGCTGTGTGTACAGTGCTGGACTCCAGATAACGAACAGAGAGACTGTCCGAAACATGTAGAGTTCCATTCCAAAAATAAATCTGAGAAATCAGTGCATCTCGTTGGTTTTGTTATAAGAAGAGTATTTCTTATTGTCGGCCTGCTGGCCGTAGAGCAGGTGACATCCTACTTGCCTAATCTGCAAAATCTGCGACAAAAAATCTCTATATTTGCCCGTATGCAGCAGAATACAAAATCACAGTTTAATGATATCCCACGTTGTCTTGTAACATAAATGAATTGATACTTATTGCTCGTTCGTAAAAAATTCAGTTAAAAACTTCGATAAAATTCGCTGCACTCCGACCTCACGAAGCCATATTTTACGACGATGAATTCATTGAGGTACCATTTACAAAGCATACGCTGGGTACAAGCCACTTCTGCATACAGGATGGTGGCAGCATATTCCTCCCAACTTTGGTAAAAATCTGCGAGGATATACGAAGCCACAAACCAGAAGACCAGAGTCTAATCCATCAGCTTGAAAAGCTACAACATCCTATGCTTCGGACGCATTGATTTATTTGGAATTCCCAAACACACTGGCCTACCTACAGCTGACATGTAGGCAACACAACAATTGCCTCAAGATCACACAGGACGCTAGAATGGTTATGTAGAGTGGCGATAGTAGGAGTGATGAAGATGATGATGATGAACACAACACCTTCTGGATGAAGAGCATGTATACTCTTAACTGGGCAGACTTGTAAAACGGTCCATAGAAGTCGATGGATAAAAAAATCCTGGGAGCGAAAGAGGAACATAAATCTCCGTAAGGAAAATAAAACAAATGTGGAAAATTCAGCACCAACACAATTAACGCCGATTCCAGGAAAACTCTAGTCTCTAAAGAAATACTGTTTCTACCCAGATGCCACCTGGTAGGAAGTGTCTGAAGTTCCCTGAAATAGTTTAGACGTAATAAACGTTTACAGCCATAAAACAAATGATATTACTAATACAGGCATAAACATCTCGTCGAATTGAGTGAGAAGAAGTGGCACCTCATGCCAACAGTTACACCCGTGGCAGGAGGATCAACTGGCATACTGCCAAGCTAACACGAACAAGTTGCCAGCATAAACCTCTTCAACGGGGTTCTAAAAGGCAGCCTCACTTTGAACTGCTTAAATTACGGGTAGGAAATCTCATTTACTTTACTCACAAATACAATAAGCTGAAAATGACAATAATTCTAGTGACACATAAGGCCGACTTACGGGATTACGGAATAAAACGAATTCGTGGGCCCATAATATAGGCAAGGGGTACGTAACCTCATTACCTGGGGAATGTTATTCTTATTCCTATCCGTTCAACATAACCCACATTTTATACACCCCGGCCGTTTTACCTCTGGGGAAGGCGCCACCGGTACCCACTGAAGGAAAGGCAAGGTAGGCCCCACAGGCGGACTTCACTTCCAGCCAACCGTTTTCGTAGCAACGCAAAAGCAGAACGTCTGGTACAGGCCAGCTGAAATGTGATGACACACGCGCAGAAACCAGATTTCGTCTTTCGGCGAAACGGACGAGTCCATAACAAAGAATTTTGCCATTTAAATCGGCGGGGGCGTCAGTTCAGTCGACTACTGGCAGCCGAGGTGTGCGCATCAACGGCAGTAACGCTGGATACACCATGTTCCGAGGTAGCGTGAAGGGTACTGGCTACCCACTCCATTCGCCAGTTTACCCTTCACTTCCCCTACCGTGCGTCAGCGTGTGCCATCACATTTCAACTGGAGTCTACAGCACACTTCAACTGTAACCAGTGAACCGCTTCATAATACGTAGCAACAATTATAAGTTTACACATACGACATAATATGGACAAAGTACACCGTCACAGAAAAATTGTTTTACCTCACTTGGAACTTCCCCATGAAGACAGCCAAAAAGACATTTAGCATATACCGTTGAAAGGATGTGAAAGAGTGGACTGGATTCGTCTGGCTTCGGACGGGACAAGTGGCGGGATCTTGTGGACACGGTTTCATAAGGTCTGAGCAATTCATTGACTAGCTGAAGAAGCAGCAGCCTTTCAGACGGCCTCTGCTCCACGAAGTACGTAATTACCGCTGCCAAAGAAGTTTAGAGCAACATAAAATCTGCAAAAAAAAAAAGGGGGGGGGAACTGTATGTGCTGCAGAAAGCCCGGTGGATATAACTTAAGTCATGGAATAAACCAATTATTCAAAATTAACATAAAGGACAAACATGTGTACACCGAAGACAATTAACATACAAACCTTTGTTGAATGTGCTGCTGTGTTAATTGCGCCCTTCACACGAGCCCTCCCGCTATCAGTAACACGAATTGCAAGATTTAATACAATCAAAACCGGGGGAGGGGGGGGGGGTGCAGACGAAAATGGTTGAAAGTGGAACAACATGAAAGGCATTCAAAGGGTGGCTGAATGGCTTCCCGTGAATGATGCTGAAACACGGGTAGTACAAAGATGGCTTCAGTGACGTTATATGTCTCCCCGTAAAACAACACAGCAAGTTTTTTGCCGCCATCACAGATATTCTGCGTGACAAATGAAGGCGTGGTTTTCGTTACTGAGTCCAAAGTGGCTTACACACATGAGAATGGAGGCACAACACGCCAGCAACGGGGAAATCTACAGCGAACAAATTAAACCCTGTCACTTGTGGGTAACAATTTACTAAACACAGACTAAATTATCCATTTTCGCCAGCGCCTTCCATACAGTAACTGTACCTGTTGTTGTGTACGGGTATACAGCATTGGTCTCTAACCCTAAGGGAAGAACATATATAAAGGGTAGGGAAAACTGAACGGTCAGGAGAAAAACTGCATTAACGCACGGTATAGGTTGTTCTCTTCACCAATGTGCGTAATGTTGGATATCAAATTAAAGGTAATTAGACAGGCGAAGCATGTGCCATGTATGGGGGAAAAGAGAAATGCACATAGGGTTTCCTGGGAAATCTGATGGAAAGATATCACTTCGAAGATCTAGGCATAGATAGGAAAATAATATGAAAGCGTATCTTAAAGAAACGGGCTGAAAGGGCGTTGACTAGATTGATTTGGCCCAGGCGAAGAACAAGTGGTTGGCTATTATAAACACGGTAAGGAACCGCCTGATTCCATAGAATGTGCGAAATTTCTTGATTCACTGAGGCACTACTCGATTCTCAAGAAGGTCTCCGTTCCAGAGTGTTAGTTCATTAGTTAATGCCTCTACGCCAATTTAGCACGTTAAAATTCAGTGATACTTTATGACAAGTTCAGAAGTATCATTGAGAACCACATGTCCACCCATCTGTTTGCAGGTAATTACGTGACCGATGGTGATCGTACTCGGTACGGCACACCTACATTAATTTTCTATTCAGCGCACTGAACATCGTCACTGAGTGGCTAGTATACTCGTACCTGCTTCGTGACTGGTAGATCTCGGAAAGCTTCATAACCGAAATATGCTGATTTATTCAATCCCATACGTAAATATAGGAACAGTGTCCGAAAACTGATGATGACCGCTTCCTGTCGCGTACTCACAAACTCGTAGTTCAGAGTTATCCTCACACTCGAAGTGCACTAGAAAAAGCGTCGTTAAATGTCAACGCTAATGAGCACATTACAGCAAACTAAGCATGAAAAAACAAAAGAGACAGACACAAAGATTAGTGGGAAAAGTCTTGGAAACAAGTACTTTTAAATAGCGCATCACAGTCATAAAGAAATACTGAAAGTAACGTATCTTGTGCTATTTGGATTGGATATCAGAAGTGATGATTCTTTAGGATTTCACACCAGACCGCTCAAGAGCGAACATCACATAACAACTTCAGCTGTGCTCAGAACATCGAAATCAATACCTATCCGCTCTGGCAAACTGCTGAACATGAAGTTCTGTCGGCTGAAAAATGGGCCAATTGGTGCTGCATTCAATAACTATAATGGATAACTGAAGTCAGCGAATCCAATTTACTAATGGTGTTCGATATTCTCCCACGTTTTACACAGCAGCAAGTCACCGGACGAAAATAAAGGAGCACAGTCGTTATAGCTACTAGGCCACTGGCGCAACAATCCGGGGTTCGAACCCCGGTAGGGCAATATATGTTTCCTCCAAAACGTCGACACAGGCTCTGGTGCCAAACTAGCTCCCTTTCTTTCCCTGGGGTAAACTGGCCGCGGGCGTGAAGTTAACCACTTACCTCCACCTAGTGTCCTACATGTGTTCATGGCCAGGACAGAGAAAACTGCACCTTTTAATGAGTGAACATCACGTGGTTTCAGCACTATACGCGTACATGATGGTCCTGGGAAAAATTATAAGCGTATTTTCCTCCATGCGTTTTCTTCTGTCTGTATGTGCAATTATACAAAATGACCACTTCTGACAATCATTTACAGAACCACAAATCAGAGTACCTAATACTGTGTCGTTTCATACCATCGCCATATTCGTAATTTTTTTACGTAGGTATGTAAATAAATCCATATGCTTAGGTTCTGTTATGTTTAGTAAGCACTAACGAAACAGGAAAAACGAACCGATTTTATTTGACCTTTATGTTATTTTTCTAACACAAAGAACGGAATTTAACCAGCCACAGTGGCCGCACGGTCTTTCCTGACCACGGCAATAGAAGGGGGTGAGGGTCTGCGTCACGCCCCGGCCGCTCTTTACCCTCAGGAAATACCCGGTACCCATTGTACAGGAGGCTGGGTGGGCTCCAGGGCCGGTCTGGACAGGTGCGGAATATATCGCCCCACCGGGATTCGATCCCCGGACAGTCCAGCCCGTAGCCAGTCGCTATACCAAATACGCCACCCTGCCCTAGACATAGGGCACAAATTTTTCGAAATTCTAGGCGCCAGATGTGTGATGTGAAGCAAGTTCAATACCGAGGAACCAGTCATATTAAGCGCCACCGTGCAATATTCAGTCGCCACCGCGAAATGGGGCCCGGAATTTGTGCATCCGTTTTAATAGCGCTTTTCATACGAATCCGCCTGTTGGATCAAGTAAGGCTACTCATGCTTCCCTCAAGACTGTAACGGAACGACAAGCTCTATAAAACAGGCAAGTTCTTAAGGCGTCACTTGCCCGTTGCGCTGTATAGTACGCAAAAATGAGAATTTAATCCGTCGATAAACGACTTTCATTGTAGAAAATCCAAAGCAGCTACATGTTTCGGCTACGTAAAGCAGCCATCGTCAGGCCTTATGTATCAGAAAATGTAAAATGAAAATTATATATCAGTAGCCATATGACATATTGTAGCTACTTTGGATTTGCTATAATAAAAGTTGTGTATCGATGGAATACATCCTTGACTGCGTAAGTCAAGTCGACTAAAATTCACAGTTAAAACATTTTACATACTCGTAGTTCATCTACATTGTTTTTCTCAAGGCTCGACAGCCATAGTGGACCCAAGCCTCCTCCTCATCCTTGCGGTTTCGGGATCAAACTCAGACATACCACATTCGGTAGGACTCCTCTGGACGAGTAATCGACCCATCGCAGAGACCTTTACCTGAAAACACACACAACACTCGCAAAAGAGAGGCCTCCATGCCCCCGGCGGGATTCGAACCCGCGAACGGCCGCAGACCCACGCCTTAGGTCGCGCGGCCACTGGGATCGGCTTTCAGCTACATTACATAGACAAAACAAGGTACACGTATCAAACAAGGGGTTCGTAATTAGGTTCGCGGTTGAAAGTAGGCCTGTAATATGACTTCACAGTTAAATGTAAGAATAAAAGATACGAGGAGTGATAAAAAAAATACGGTGATATTTGAATAAAGGTTGACCAACTAGATGACACTTGCTTTATTATATATTGCTCAACATGTTTCAGACGTTAATACGTCCATCTTCAGGAGCTAGCGAGTACTTGTTGTGTTGTGTAGG
>Ga0131853_10023296_pt1 | contig 11186 bp, 13 predicted proteins | sample TergutLab28metaG_FD_92764 | JGI IMG/M metagenome (GOLD analysis project Ga0131853, IMG submission 92764) | Labiotermes labralis P1 segment gut microbial communities from Petit-Saut dam, French Guiana - Lab288 P1 (version 2) (version 2) | ecosystem: Host-associated > Arthropoda: Insects >...
CACGCAGGGATATGTCACAGGGGTGTCGCTTCATGTGGTATCTACAGCCGCTCTGTCAAAATCCCCTAAAAGCCCGCGATTATGCAATCAATGCGGCAAATGCGAGAAAGACTGCCCGCAAAATCTGCCCATACGGGAGGGCCTAAAGAAGGCGGCAAGGCGGTTTGAGCCGCCGCCGATTCGGGCGGGTTTGGTGATTGCACGGAAAATCTTTGCTCGGTAATCGCTCCTATGAAGGCCTATTAAAGAAATTATTGACATTTTTCGCTAAACTTCGCAAAAACGCTTGCATAAATTTTCCAAACAATATATAATCTTCTCATAGGAGATGGCTTGCGGTGTTTCACGTAAAGAGGTGAGCTTATTAATCAAGTCAAGGAGTTATCTTTGGGAGAAAAGATTAGGGATATCAGAAAATCTATGGGAATTTCGCAGGCGGAGTTTTCTAAAAGCATAGGTTGTTCGCAATCCGCAGTAAGCCATTTTGAAGTTGGGCGTACAAAAATAACCGGTGATCAATTAGATTTGGCAAGGAAGGCTCTGGGGATTGATAAAGTCCCGTTTCTGGATGGGGAAGACGAAATTTATAAAGCTCGGCTTCATCTTTGGGGAGAAATCCTTAACGCCGGGCGAATTGATGAAGCGCGGGAAATGCGCGAGGAGTTAGCCTCCATTACTAAGCTATCTTTCAAAAAAGAATTATTAATGACGTTTCATTTGTTTGATATAAAGTTATTGCTTATAGAAAAAGATTTCGCCACATCACAAGAATTGCTTGATCAATTGCAACACTCTATCAAAGATGCGACAATTGAAAATAAACATCATTTTCATTTTAATTTGGGTAATTTTAATATTTATAAAGGCGATTATAGTTTAGCATTAGAAAATTATCTGATATGCTGTGATTTATCGAAAGATAAAGATGTATCGCATATGCTCTACTTTAATATTGCTTTGTGCTATCATAAATTGGGAATGTACTTCTCAGCCATAACAACCCTTGAGCGAATATATCACTCGCATTATGATAAAATATCAAGTATGTTTAGTATGCGCATGGATGATCTTTTGGGTGTAAATTACCTGCTAATAGGTAGAACAAGCCATGCGAAGCAGTTCTTTGACATATGCTTGAAAAAAGCAAAAATCAATAATAATGAAATGTTCATGGCTTTTTCATTGCATAATCATGGATGCGTCTGTTTAAATTTGAAGGAATACAAAAATGCCTTGGAGTTTTTCAAAAAAACATATTCGCACACAAAAGAGGGTTTGAAAGTACATTACGAAAACATGTATTATGAAGCACTTTGCCTGATTGCAATGAGAAGTCTCTCCAAAAGCAAAGTCAGGCTATCTCATGCAAAGGCTATAGCGGCATCAAGAGAAAGCAAGCACTATATGCTTTTATATGATTCGCTGGAGTGCTTGCTAACAATAAGGGAGAACACATCTATTGAATATATAGAGCAGACAACTCTTACATATTTGATAGAGAAAAAGGAGTATTTCAGGGTTTTGGAGTACTGCGAAGTTTTGGCCGATATCTTAATCAAAAAGAACAGCAAGATGAAGGCTATGGAAATCAAAGAATTGGCCCATAAATTGCGGCTAGAAATAATGCAAGGAGGTAATGCAGAATGAAAAAGAGAATAGTGGGACTTATCATTACGATAGCTATGGTACTAGGCTTGAGTGTAACCGTCTATTCTGGTGGCTGTTGCTGTGAAGATCCGATGCCTTACGGCCGCCGCTCCATCCCTATCGAATGCTGCGAAGAAGAGTAGCCATAAATTGCGGCTAGAAATAATGCAAGGAGGCAATGCAGGATGAAAAGGAAAGTAGTAGGACTTGTCATGACGGTGGTTATGGTGTTAAGCATGAACGTAACGGTTCATTCTGGTTGTGGTTGCGAAGATGAAGGTCCATGGCCTTGGGGTCGCCGCTCTATCCCCATTGAAGTTTGCGAAGAAGATTAATTAATTGATTTTAAGCAATATTCAATTGATTTTTAATAAAATACAATTGCAAGCAAAGAGTCGTTTTATTTGACGGCTGAATCTGCATAGTTAAACGCATTTCAAAATACCTTGAAATGCGCTTTTTTGTGCCCTTTTATTGCCCCTTTCTGCCGTTATTAAGAAAATATTTCATAAAATTCCAAATTCTTCTAAATTTCCTCTTGACTTTTATTAAAATGAAATGTATAATAATGTCAATATATGTAATTCGCGAATTTTCAAATAAAACATAAAAAAATTATTATCAAGGAGGAAATAACATGTTTGTAAGATTTTTTGACAAACTCGGCAGAATTGTCATCCCAAAAGAAATGCGTGATTCAATGTGTATTGACTCTCGTGACGGTGTAGCGATCTTTTCGCAGGGCGATATGATTATTCTAAAAAAGAATGTGTATGCGTGTTTTGTTTGCGGCAGCGAAGATGAAGTGGAGAAGTTTATGAAGGGGCATTTCTGCAAGGAATGCCGTGAGAAGCTGTCGGCGGAAGGAAATTGATAATTTAGCGTATCATTGGGGCGGCCATCAATCGCTCTAATGATGGGATGTCCGCAATTGGCCGCATTTTCGTAAAAAACACTTGACGAGAATAATGTCGCATGGTACAATGTGAATTGTAATTATTGGAATTTTTGACAATTGAATATTGATAAAATGTGGTGTGTGCGGACGGCGGCTTCTGACTGGGAGCGGCAGGCCGTGCGATAATAGGGAATCAGGTTAGAATCCTGGACAGTCCTGCTGCCGTATTGACTAGCGAAGTTTCCGGTTTGATTAAAATCAAACAGCCATTGGATGAAATAATATCTGAGAAGGCGAAACAATTTGCAATGATGTCTAAGTCGGAATACCTGCCTCATTTTAACGGCGTAACGCCGTTGCTGTAGTTGCTCACAGAGTATGGGCGGTATGGTTTTGAGAGGTGTGGCTATGTGATATTCGCAGGCCGTTTATGCAATGCAGTATGCTGCATTGAATTATCTTGATATCATCCCGACTCATAACAAGCGCGGCTTGCTGTGAATCGGGATTTTTTATTTAAGGAGGAATTGGCGTGTTAGAAAAACTTTTAGCGGACATTAAGCCGCTTGACGGAAATGCAATGCAAACGGCACAGGCCAGGCTTGATAGCTTGGTCAAACCGCCAGGCAGCTTGGGTGAGCTGGAGGGCATTGCGGCGAGGCTTTCGGGCATTAGCGGCGAGCTTTATAGCGATATTTCAAAGCGATGTGTGATTGTTTTTGCATCGGATAATGGAGTTGCCGAGGAAGGAGTATCGGCTGCTCCGCAAGAGGTTACATATATTCAAACTTTGAATTTTACCAAAGGCATAACGGGAGTGTCGGTTCTTGCTAAGCAATTTAATGCAGATCTGATTGTGGTTGATGTTGGTGTAAACGCAGATATAGAGGATGCTGCCATTCAAAATAAAAAAATCCGAAAGGGTACATGGAATATTGCAAAGCAGCCCGCAATGACCCGTGAAGAAGCGGTAAAAGCAGTTATGGTTGGTGTGGAGGCTGTAACGGATGCTGTGGCAAAAGGCCATAGGTTAATCGGCATTGGCGAGATGGGAATTGGGAACACGACCACAACGGCAGCGGTGCTGTGCGCTCTGACCGGCTTGCCGCCGGATCAAGCGGCGGGCAAGGGTGCGGGGCTAAGCGAAGAAGCATACCGCCGCAAGGTGAGTGTGATTCAGCAGGCATTAGAGCTGAATAAACCAGACCATGCAGACCCGATAGACGTATTGGCAAAAGTGGGCGGTTTTGACATCGCGGCAATGGCCGGGGCTTACATAGGTGCTGCAAAATGCCGAGTGCCTGTGGTGATAGATGGTTTTATTTCTATTGTGGCGGCATTGTGCGCCGCTAAATTAAATCATATGACGAGAGATTATATGCTTGCTTCTCATGCTTCGTTTGAGCGAGGGTATAAAATTGCGGCTGAAGCTCTTGGGGTTACGCCATACTTGCATCTTGGTATGCGGCTTGGTGAGGGTAGCGGCTGCCCGTTGATGTTTGCGATGATGGATGCGGCGTGTGCGATTATGCGGGATATGGGAACATTCGAGCAGGGCAACATCGGCGAGGAATACTTGGAGGAAGTGCGTGATGCGGATTTTCATATCAGGGGGTTGTAAAAACGGCAAATCTACCTATGCTCAAATATTGGCAAAGCATCAGCACAATCCGCCGCATCCGCTTTATTATGTAGCGACAATGAAGGCTACTGACAGCGAAGATGATATGCGTATCAAACGACACCAAGACGAGCGAGATGGATGGGGCTTTACCACAGTAGAACAACCCATAAATATAGAGGGCGTTTTGACAAATTGCAATCTCAACGGCTCATTTCTGCTGGACAGCCTTACAGCTCTTCTGGCAAATGAAATGTTTTCAGCAACTGGGGAATTTGACGGCAATGCTTATGAACGAATTGCCGCAGGGCTTGTGCGTGTACTGTCTAATGTAAGTAATATCGTGATTGTGTCGGACTATATCTATAGCGATGCGTTTGTTTACGGCAGCTTTACGGAAAATTACCGCAAATCGCTTGCAATGCTTGACTGCTTGGCGGCGAAACATTGTGATATTGTGCTTGAAGCGGCATACACGCAAATTATTACGCACAAGGGGGTCGGGCTGCTTGATGCGATTCATTAGAGGCTTTTATATGGCTTTGGGAATGTTTATAGGAGCTCCGTTGCCGTTTCATATCTGGGATGAAAAGCTAACTCCTATCATGATTGTATCTTTTCCGTTAGTAGGGGCTATTATCGGAGTGATATGGTGGGTAGCGGGTGTATTGTTGTTGATGCCTGGCTTTCCTCTTGTGATGGTGGCGGCGTTACTGACGGTTGCACCGTTTTTCATAGCGGGATTTATACATCTGGACGGTTATATGGACACAAGCGATGCCCTTTTATCCCGTCGGCCTTTGGAGGACAAGCTACGTATTTTGAAAGATCCTAATGTTGGTGCTTTCGCCGTTGTTATGTTGGGTATTTTGTTCCTGTTGCAATTTGCGGCTATGTTCACGATAGTAGATGGCGGTCGATTTTTGGCACTGCTGATAACAATCTGCATAATATCGCGGTGCTGCTCGGCTTTAGCCATATTCGCAATGCGCCATATGCCCGCCAGCAACTACATCGCCATGATTGGCAAAAACATTAGTGCAGTAAATAAAATTTCTGTAATGGTTATTGCTATTTGTGCATTTGGATTTTCATTTTTTTATGCGGGGGTTTATGGCCTTATCGTTGCTCTGGCGGTTGCAGTGGGTTATATGTGGGCGATATGGGTTGTGTACAGGGGTTTCAAGGGTATATCAGGCGATTTGTTGGGGTATGCGCTGGTTATCAGTGAATTGTTCGGACTTATTGCATTGGCTTTGTTGCAGGGGGTGAATTTATGATTTTAATCTTCGGAGGTGCCTATCAAGGGAAACTGGATTATGCAAGCAGTCGTTTTGGAAATACAAGGAAAATTATTAATGATGCAGATAAGTGGATACTTACGCTTATTCAAGAGAATAAGGATGTTTCTTATGAAGTATCACAATTTTTGGATGAAAATAAGGATGCGGTTGTTATCTGCAACGACATATCCTGCGGCATTGTTCCTGTGGACCCAATGATGCGCCGATGGCGGGAAGAAGCCGGCAGATTTATGGCACAAGCGGCAGAAAAATCGGACGAGGTGGTGCGGCTGTTTTGCGGAATACCCATGAGGATAAAATGATGCAAATCCATTTGATACGCCACGGAAAAACCACGGCAAACGAACAGAAGATGTATTGCGGAGCTACAGATCTGCCGCTTTCAGACAATGGAATAGCCGAACTCAAAGAATTAAAACAGCAAGGCATATATCCTAAATCAACTGACCTTTACTTTACAAGCGGATTGATGCGTACCGAGCAAACCTTAGGCCTGCTGTATGGCTCTGTGCGTAGAGAAGCTCTGCCGCAGCTTGCGGAGTTTAACTTTGGTGATTTTGAAATGAAAAATTATGAAATGTTGAAAGAGCAAGCGGATTATCAAAAATGGATAACGGATGAAGAGGGGCGAGTTTTTTGCCCTAACGGTGACAGTGGGCAAAGTTTTGCTCGCCGTGTAATAGATGGATATAATCAACTGATAACGAGCACGCAAAGCAAAAGTGCGCTTGCGGTAGTGCATGGCGGCGTAATTGCTTGCATAATGGAGCATTTATTTCCCAACACTCGCAATTTCTACGAGTGGCAGCCGAAACCGGGGCGTGGATATACTCTTACCTACACAGCAAATGGGCTTAAACTATATCAGACAATCCAAGAAGGAGGATTTTTAAAATGTCCAAAAAGAAAGGAATCACCCTGTTAGTATGCTTGCTAATTATAATTTTTGCGTTAGCGGCCTGCGGAGGAACCGAAACCGCACGACAACCACGCGAAATGGTAGACCGTGAAGGCCATGCTATTACTGTGCCGGCAGAAATCAACACCATCATTACAATCGGCCCGTCCACGACAGAAATTGTTGTTGGTCTTGGCTTTGCTGATCGTATAATCAGCACGGACAGGTTTTCGGAGGATGTTGAAGGCCTTCCGGAAGGCGTTTCCGCCGAATTTGGCATCATGGATTTTGATGCGGAATTTATCGTTAATTTAATGCCGGATATTGTGTTTGTTACAGGAATGACAAGAGCTCATGGCGAAGATGACCCGATGGCTCCTGTTTCTTCGGCGGGCATTACCGTGGTTTATATGCCTACCAGCGTAAGCATTGCGTCAATTATGGAGGACATACGATTTATTGCTGACGTGATGGAAGCCACAGAGGCCGGCGAAAGCATTATATCTACCATGCAAGCAGAAATAGATGCAATCGCCGCAATCGCCGCAAATATTACGACAACAAGAACGGTATACTTTGAAATTTCTCCTGCTCCGTGGATGTTCAGCTTTGGTAGCGGCACATTCTTGAATGAAATGATTGAGCTTCTTGGAGCTACAAATATATTTGCCGACCAGGAAGGCTGGATTCCTGTTTCGGAAGAGGCTCTTCTTGAGCTTAATCCCGATGTAATCCTTACATCAACAAACTTCCTGCCCGACCCTATCGGCGAGATTTTGGAGAGACCGGGCTTTAGTGTAATCACGGCAGTACAAAATGGCGATGTATTTCCTATCGACACAGACGCAAGCAATCGCCCGAGCCACAATATCACAAGGGCGCTAAGAGAGATAGCTGAGGCTGTATTCCCAGAGTACTTCCGATGAAAACAAAGCTGATTATCGCAGTATGTGTCAGCATTATCGCTTTGCTTTTGGGCATTGCAGTAGGCAGCGTGAACATACTGCCAATGAATGTTTTGCGTATTATCGGGCACAACGTGTTCGGATTTGAGCTATCCGAACACGTTACCCCTGCCCATGCTGCCATTGTATGGAGTCAACGCCTGCCTCGCGCTTTGCTGGCTTTCATTGCGGGGGCGGCATTGTCGGTAAGTGGTGCGGTTATGCAGAGTGTACTGCGTAACCCGCTTGCTTCATCATACACCCTAGGCGTATCTTCAGGCGCATCTCTCGGCGCATCTTTGGTTATTTTGATGGGAGTTACGCTGCCTTTCTTGCCTGTATTAAGTTTGCCGATATTGGGCTTTGTCTTTGGAATGGGAACCATTCTTACTGTGGTAGTGATTGCGCGGCAGCTGGATATACGAATGGAAAATCATACGATTATTCTTACCGGCATGGTGTTTGCTTTATTTATCAACTCTATTACAACACTGTTATTCACTTTCTTTCGTGAAGGCGTGCAAAATATGGTGTTTTGGCAGATGGGTACATTTAGGCTGCGAGGGTGGGGGCCTGTATATATATTGCTTCCGATAGTTCTGGCCGGCATTTTCATTATATCCCGCTTCAAATGGGAGCTAGATGTAATGACCTTCGGCGAAGAGCAAGCGCAGGCGATAGGGGTAAACATTAGGCGCATAAAGCTAATACTGCTAATCCTCGCCGCAGCATTGACGGGAAGCACCATTGCTTTTGTGGGTGTTATTGGGTTTGTGGATTTGGTAGCCCCTCATATTGTGCGTAAAATTTTTGGATCGGCACACAGGCATGTAATCCCGGCATCTGCTTTGGTGGGCGGCACGTTTATGGTGGTTGCCGATCTTGCTGCACGAACGGCGATTTCCTCCCCTGTAGAGCTTCCTGTGGGCGCTGTAACGGCCATTATAGGCGCACCATTTTTCGCTTATATCTATTTCAGTAAACGAAAGAAGAGTGCGTGACAATAATAGCAAAAATAATTATGGAATTGATTTATGAAATCTTGAATAACGGGGTGTAATTATGAAGTTTGTAGCATCATACAGCGGCGGCAAGGAAAGTGCATTAGCGGTATACCGCGCCGTGAAAGAAGGGCATGAGCCAATCGCTTTAATCACAACCTATAATACAGATGTAAGCCGTTCGCATTTTCATGGCTTAACGGAAGAAGTGCTGAAAAGAGCTTCGGAATCATTAGGTATTCCGCTTTGGCTAATAAAAACGAGCGGCGAAGAATACACCAATAACTTCGAGAAAACTTTGCTTCGTGCCAAAGAGCAAGGTGCTCAAGCATGTGTTTTCGGTGATATTGACATCGAAGGGCATATTGAGTGGTGTAGTGAGCGATGCAAAAATGTCGGCATTACGCCGATGTTTCCGCTGTTAAACAAAAGCCGGAAAGATGTTGTTTATGAGATGATAGACAGCGGATTTGTCGCAAACATCACGGTTGTCAACTCAGCAAAAGTAAATGAAGATTTTTTGGGCAAGCAGTTAACGAGGGATGTTGCTGAGCAAATTGCCGAGGGTGGTGCTGATATTTGTGGCGAAAACGGTGAATATCATACCTTTGTTTCGGCAGGCCCGATTTTCAAGCATACCGTTGACTTTTCGTTTGGGGCGAAGTATTCGAATGGTGATTATGTCTTTTTGCCGGTACTAAGCATCTACAGAAGCAAATATGAAGCGTGCCCTTTGATATGTGAAAAAGGTAACGATGTGATTTGCGATTTTGCGATTCTTACTGATGAAGTCGCAAGCATGACAGGGCTGTTGCGTTCGTTAGTTACGGATGAAGAGCTGCGGGAAGAATTGCGGTTTGTATGTGATATTGTTTATAACCTAAGCCCATCATTCCGCAGAGGCACTGTTGTCACGGAGAAAGAATTGCAAAAACTTGAGCAAATAACCTTGCGCCACAAAGAAGATGCAACAAAACCATCAGGTTTATTTGTGCTGCCTATGGGCGGCCAAAGTGCATCACTATCCCATGTTTTACGTGTAAAGTGCAAAGCATTGGTGCGCTTGTTATGTAGACATGATTATGCGGGTAACAAAATAGACGGCTTGCTATATGACTTCACCAATTTGCTTTCTGGGTATTTTTACAATCTTGCCTTTAAATTAAATGCACTTGAGGGTGTTGAGGAAATTCCGCATATTATTCGCAAATAGGACGTTGGAGGATTTTATATTGGCTGAACATACGGCAATTATCATACTCATTGCGTTTTTGTTGGACTGCATAATCGGTGACCCGCAAAACCCATTCCACCCAATAAGACTGATTGGCAACAGTATATCATGGGGCATAAAGGCGTTTAAAAGGATGAATATAAAAAGCCATATTATTCAATTCGTATTTGGTGCGGCTTTAACGATAATGATTGTATGCCTTTCGTTTGCTATAACAAGGCTTATTACGTTGGGCTTTTATCGCATTAACTGGTGGGTTGGCATGATTGCAGAAGCTGTCATTTGCTATTTCCTTATAGCGGCAAGGGCGTTAAAGGTTGAGAGTATGAAGGTGCATAATGCTTTGATTGCCGGAGATTTGCAAGGCGCGCGTAAAAATCTTTCGTTAATTGTCGGCAGGGAAACACATAATCTTGATGAAAAGGGGATCGTAAAAGCCGCCGTAGAAACGATTGCAGAAAATCTGTCAGACGGCGTTATGGCTCCGCTTATTTTTATTTTTATTGGCGGCGCGCCTTTGGGAATGGCCTATAAAGCTATAAATACGCTTGATTCAATGATTGGCTATAGAAACGAGGATTTTGAGTATTTTGGCAAGTTTGCGGCACGGCTGGACGATGCTGTGAATTTTATTCCTGCAAGAATATCTGCATTTCTGATGATGCTTGGCAGTGCGCTTGTTGGCGGCAATACTAAAGGGGCTTTGAGAATTTATGCCAGAGATAGGCATAATCACAAAAGCCCTAACGCTGCGCAAACTGAATCTGTGTGTGCGGGCGCGCTGGGTTTGCGTCTTGGCGGTGATAGCTATTATCACGGCAAACTCGTGCGCAAGCCCACAATCGGTGATGATATAAACACTCCGGCACCATCACATATCAAGGCCGCAAATCGCTTGATGTATGCCGCTGTTGTTCTTGCGATTGTTATTTTATCGGTATTCGGGTTTACTTTAAGGGGATTAGGGTATGTATGAGTATAGCCACGGCGGCAATGCTGTTTTTGAGCAAGGTAGCGAAAATATTATAGATTTATCCGCAAATATAAACCCTTTGGGTATACCCAAAAATGTTGCGGAAGCGATTATACGAGAGATTCCAAACATCAATCGCTATCCCGACAATTTTTCTTCGGCATTACGCAAAAAAACATCGGAATTTGAGGGAGTGAGCCCTGATTGGATTATTTTCGGCAATGGCGCATCGGATATTATTTTTCGTCTGCCGAGGGCGATTAAGGCGAGCAAGGTAATGGTATGCGCTCCAACTTTTGCTGATTATGAAAGGTCGGCAAGATCATATGGTGCTGATGTATGTTATTATTTTATGAACAAAGATAATGGATTTGCAATAGACAGTGAATTTGTCAAAGCGGTGCAAACCGAAAAACCCAAATTGGTGTATGTATGCAACCCCAATAACCCTACAGGGATAATCACAGGAAGAGGGCTGATTAAGGATTTATTAGATTGCTGCTTGCAAATTGGAGCATGGGTTGCTGTTGATGAATGCTTTATGGATTTTGTTCAACAAGCTAATACCCACACCAGCAAGACTTTTTTAGACAAATATCCGAATCTCATCATTCTAAAAGCCTTTACAAAGGTGTTCACCATACCGGGTGTTCGTCTTGGTTACGC
>Ga0131853_10023297_pt1 | contig 11186 bp, 10 predicted proteins | sample TergutLab28metaG_FD_92764 | JGI IMG/M metagenome (GOLD analysis project Ga0131853, IMG submission 92764) | Labiotermes labralis P1 segment gut microbial communities from Petit-Saut dam, French Guiana - Lab288 P1 (version 2) (version 2) | ecosystem: Host-associated > Arthropoda: Insects >...
AACCAACCAACCAACCAACCAACCAAATTTTTCCTTTCAAATAACAAAGCCACAATGGAACACCACAGGAACAAGTTTCGGTTAATTAGAATCTCTATGAAATAATGTTAAATGCCAACTTTATGCAACAATGTAATTTACTGATGTATCCTTAGCTCGACATGTTTCGGACGCATACGCCCATCATCAGGATCCTTAGTTGCAGCATATGGTTTTCTGCACCGAATTTGTAGATGGGTCGCACGGCACCATCCAAACCGTACACATGACCCACTTAACGGTTTTCAGGACCAACACCCATCTACAGACTCGGTGCAGAAAACCACATGCCGCAACTTAACATCTAGTGCTCCTGATGATGGGCGTATGCGCCCGAAACGTGTCGAGCTAAGAATATTTCAATAAATTACCTTCTTGGATCAAGTTGCCATTTCACATTATTTCATGATGAAGATGCACGGTCAAACAACCCTCACCCTAGAATCTCTATATCCCCCCCCCCCCAGTTTCTCTAATGAAATTAATAGTTTATCCTTACTTTCCCGAATCAGGAAACACAACATATGGCAAAATGTTGAATGTCAAAAATCGTTTAAATTTTATGATCAGAAAACAGATACAGACTCTTCTTGAATTACAGGAGATTTGATTTCCGTTACAGCAAATCACCGCAATCATCAGATTGAATCAGCAAGCGCTAGACGCCTGTCTGTTGCAGCTCATCAAGTGGACAATAAACATCCCTTTAACGTCCGTATGGAATCACGTGGCTTCACAAAACGCCTGGAGCAACGAGAATCGCATTTACAAGCGCCTTGACTATTAAAGAAAGTTTTACCGACATAATACGTGTATTTTAATTTGCTGATGGAATGGATTCAGACGTTTGGGATTTGCCGACGTGTACTTTGGTGCTTCCCGACGTCTTTTTTAAAGATCGCGGCGCCTTCAACAACCAAGCAGTCCAAAAATTGTTCCGCCCTACAAGAAAAGGGCACTACGATTTTTCGAAACGTCGAGAACAATTCACCCAATGACACGGCGTCATATCCCAGTAGGCTTCCATCTTCAGCAGCACTGACGTCAGAACCTCAAATTACGCATTCTTGGCAGATGCTTGGGTCTTAATTGTTTTGAAATTTACTGTATTGTGGCTTGAATAACTGTCGTTTGGTACAGTTTGGTACAGTTACCGGCGCTTAGAGAAATCCTCTGCCTTCATCTTCAGAACGGATATCATTCTTCCGTTTTGAAGATGCAGACAGCGTATTACTAAAATGGTGGCACAGCACCTACCCACAAATGTACACATTTTCACATCCAGGAAGAATTGGGTTTCGTACTAACTACGGTAAGAACTTCAACCCGCAAGCGAATTTCTTTACTCAAAGGCGTCGTTATTATTTTCTGCTGCATGCTACAGGGAGTTTCTTTTATCCTTTTCCCGAGGACCGTAGCTTTTTTGTTTCGAAAGCATGCATGCGAAGGAACATCAACGACAGCTACAATGCACAGGGAAACGATGAAAGAAACACCCTGTAAATATTTGGTTCAGAATGTGACTCGAAGATATCAGTGGTTACAGAGCGGTCAGGTTTCTATTTTGCCTGGGGTTTCCAACAGGTAAAGACAGCACACAGACGGGAGCATGAGTTATGGCGGAAAATATATATGACCAATTTCAGGTACTTAAAAAGTCTGTATTGCTGGAAACTATGTGGAAGTGGGCCATTGAAAAGTATATCAGACATGCACCCACTCGTGTTCAGTCAGTAACAAAATATCTCAGACTTATTACGTAAATGCAGATTTTTGCTAAGCCTTACGCACAGTGGTTTCCTATAAGTCTTATTCACGACTGTCATCTTTAAGACAGTTGCCAGTACAAAGCCTTGTTACTATGGTGATGCGAAGAATTAAAGAAAAGAGTGTGAGGCATTTTTGCATATAATTTAAAGTTATTTAAGCAATTTATCAAAACAATAATTTTCCTGGAAGACACTGGGGCAGCCGAAAGAATAACAGGAAGTTAATTAACAAGCTGGGGGCAAAATGCGAAAAAAATAATATTATTCCAAGAACAGCAATGTCAGATAGTAACAGACTAAAGTGAGTGAGTAGGAAATGAAATAACGAAGAGGGAACTGGAATCGCAGGTTTTATATATTACAAGCCATTTATTGACACAGTTGGGTGTTTTGGCGTGGGGTAGGGTGAGGGGCAACGAGTTGAGAGAGTTTTGTGACCCGAAGAAGAGAACAATTGCGATGGATGTCAAAGGTCATGTGTCACGAGCAGACATGATTTGTGCTTGCTGCTGAATATGCAAGGAACACAGTGTGTCCAGAAGAAGTTATTTGTCAGAAAACCCCATAGATGTCTGAAAAGAGGGCGAATCTTTTACAGGAATGCAATAGAATTCGTCTTGGCGTGCGAGTCAGATGTTAAGATTGAAGATAAAATTTAATGATGTGCAGTAAAGGACACGTAGAATCTTTCGAAGAAGATAGGTTGAAGCTGGTATGTGCGTATGAATTCATACTTGTATTTATGAAATTATTCCCTTTAATTACCTTAAAACAGAGATAAACGAGTCCCGGTCGCCTGGTCGTCCGGGCGACTAAAATCTGTAAGGTGTCACATAATATTTGAGGGCCCTCAGCATGGACCTTGCTTTACGTCAGCCTTCGGCGCCAGAATTTTGAGGTGGCTACTAGATCTTTGGAAAATTTGTGCTCCACCACCACCACCACACCAGAACTCTGAATTCTCAGTACTTATTTTGCGCCAAACTATGCGCCGTTCGAGATCTGAGGTTATCGCAGCGATGTTGCTGCAGTTTAAGATATTCTGAAACGTGATGACGTGTCGTTTGGTGAGCAGATGCTGACGTTTCGGAGGATCGAATACTTGAATCGCTAGACACCGATAGTGAAAGCTCTGCAATCATTCGAATTAGTCGCACAGCGATAAAGCGACATCCTTTGATAAAACCGATAACACTAGTACCTTAACACAATTCCTCATGAACGAGACGAATCTCTATGACTAGACCTATTTATGGAAACACGAGTATCTCTTGGCCAGAATTTACGGTTTTTGAGCCGTGCATTGTGATATACCTATGTAATAAGAACCAACAAAATGCACTCTTTTTACATTAATGTTTTCATTTAATTATAGTGTCTTCGACATATTTCGAACATAAAAGTATTCATCCTAAGGAAAACTTCTGCATGCAGTTTAATGGTATTTCGTTTGTGCATTCATATAAACAGTCTGGTCGGTGACATTAGACATTGGCGCTTGTTACTGTTGGCCTTGACTGATATATAGTTTGGCATTAGTTGCTTTTGCTGCATAAAAGAAATACCATAAAACTGCATGTACAAGTCTTCCTGAAGATGAAAACTTGGATGTTCGAAACATGTAGAAGACAATATAATTTAATTAAAACATTAATGAAAAAAGTGTACATTTTGTTGGTTCTTATTATAGGTATTTCCTGGTCATGCTGATTATAGCGACTTTAGGTTTCGAGCTTGGAACAGGACAGTGACACTGATCCGCCAAACGTGCAGCGACAGTGCTGTACGCGGATTGCAAACTGCCCATCTCTACACCGCTGCTACAATTAAATTATGCAATACAAATTGTGTAGTACAAGGTCTGAAGTTGACAGGTTCTGACGGCACCGCGTCGACAAAGAACCTAAGTTACAGTCTTGACTCTCATACTGCGTCGCTCCAAAGCGCAACTTATATTTATACTTGGCAGTTCGTTCTGCAGTGCGTCTAGGCGTGACCCGAAGTTAGTAATTAGCGCCGAAAATATGAATGCTGCAGAACGAATATTCTAGGTTTTATTGAAAGATATGAACTACGACGATCCCGTAGTTCTGTGAATGTGTCTCATGTTTAGCTTCCATCTTTGTTTCGCAAGTGCATTCTCAATCAGAACAGCCAAGCAGTCATCATTTGTCACTCCTTTGTTACAAATGGCAGGTAGTCTGAAGGCATGCACAAAAGACTGCAGCGTATTTACTGTAGCTAAAGTGGACCTATTCTGTAAATCTTGTTAAAAAAAAAGTCTTTTGACGTGTCTGAAGATCTTAATTTGTCACATACAATGTATTAAGAGTGTTAGTTTCGTAGAGCTTCAGCGGCAGCAGAGAAACATAACAATAACTGACCTAACTTTGTACCTGTTGCACGTGATTTTCGCTGCTGCATACCCGCATAGTCCATTTAGTGTAGATACGAATATATTTGTCGAAGCTAAGGAGCACAACTCAAACAAACATATTACTGCCCCTTCCATCTTCTTGATTATTTCCATATCGAATATATATCAGACGAATGCCTTAAATATAATTACAATTTACGCTGTTCAATATGTACTTATTCGGCCTCTGAAATGAACTTCTTTGAGAAAAGGGTTAAATCCGATATGAGTTTCATTTACAGAACAAAATACGTAAAGTTTGTATTCATAACTTTCAATGTAAACCTCTCAAAGTCTCATAAATTTGAGCACAGTGGTGCGTTTGTTACAGGGCCAATAATATTCATAAGGGAACGTGTATGTATGTATGTATGTATGTACGTATGTATTTTTGTGTGTATGTATGTATGTATGTATGTATGTATGTATGTATGTATGTAGTCAATCATTTATTTCGATGCCCAAAATTTCCTTCCCCATTAATGTTCAAACACATGCCTGTTGACACCTATGTTAACAATGAAGAGAAGGTTCTTCGAATACATTATCCGGGGTTACGGACTCCCTGATTACGTCATCATTTCAAATAATAAACATGACCGGTATCTGCTCACTGGTTTCAGAAATGAAACGTGCAGTGGGAAAGTCGGACGGACAACACTTTCCGTGCAGATTAGTGTCATATGGGCTACAACGCCGCACAGTAGGAACGTTAGAGGTATATTTACGTTCAGAGAACCTTCATGGATGATGGTAACAGCGGATTCCTCTGAAACGCCGGTACAATTGTAACGGACTATTTCCTACAAAAGAGTAATTTCCATGACAAGAGCAGTGAAAGTTTCAAATATCTAAAGGCCGTCACTATATGCTATGGAAACCTAACAACAAGGTTTTGAAACACTGAATGCTTATAAGGTAAAATGCTAGGGTAAATACGTTCACCGCCGGTCGTTTTACCAGATACGACTACAGACGAAGACTGTATATTGCTACAGTAAATCCGAGCTGAAGCCCCACGTCATACCCATGTGGCATGGTGCAGTGTCGCACCTCGGCAAGCAAAATGTGCAGCACCGTCGACAATGGCGACAAATAAACCGTGGTTACTCTGCCCAGACATGCTGCTCTGTAAGTACGGAACATCTGATCAGTAAAAATTCTCAACTGAGAAGCTGCCAAATAAGTGGAGAGAGAAGTACGGGAACGTGAAGTGATTTGTAGAAACATCCCAATAAATGTCAAGTGTTCGGTTTTGTAACTCAGCGTAATAAAAGAAAGTGCTGGGAATAACTTATAGACAGTCACTTTCCTTCAAATATTTCACTTTCCATTTTTATATAGCGTATTAGACATTCATATCAATGACGCAATGACTATGGTTACCTGATGGTTTCACCACGCTGTTTGCTGCATTTCAGTCTTCTGGGATGTAAACCTGTGTCCTTGGGTGAGAAACTGCGCAACGACGTATCTGTCACTACGATCTGATCGGCCGTATTTTACGTCTGAAGACGGCCATCAGGGAATGAATGCAATGCAGCATCGTACACTTCATGTGAAGTCCTGCGTACGTTTCGATGTTGCCGGCGACTCACATTTTCCATAAAAGCATTGTTTTGTAACAATAATTTTATATAGTTGATGGTGACGTTTAACTCAACAACACACACAGAAGTCATGGCTGTTTCTCCACAGCAACAAAGGTTACAGGAATGTGCCACAAAGTTGGTTACACGTACACTGCCTGTCTTGTTTATTGTTAATGTAGGTAAGAATTCTAGCAGTAGCTTAGAATGTAGGCAGTGACTTGTATATCCACATCACAGGCCTATCATGCTTACAAACCAAACGACATGCTACAGACATGAACACCTGCACAAGTCACATATCTAATACATGGAATATTTTTTTCCCAGCTGTGGCGCTTCGATCCGATTCCTCGTCATGGCCTCCCCTTACGGGGCTTCGTGATCATACTCATTAGACACACCACACCCGGTAGTACTCCTATGGACGAGAGATCAGCCCGGCATACAGACCTCTACATGACAACGTACAACACTTATAAGAGACAGGCATCCATGCCCGCGGCGGGATTCGGAACCCCAATCGCAGCAAGCGAGCGGAAGCAGATCAACGCCTTAGATGGCGCGGTCAGTGGGATCGGCCTTGGAACAAATAGACTGTCCAATTCTGTAGGATTCTGATGATGATAAATCACATCTAGGATAATGCACTGCTCGCCCTGGCCAATCGATCCATATTTAAAATAAAACATATTTAACCCTTATCCTGCTAACGTGGAAAATATGGTGAGCTACTAATAACGCCAGCAAATGGCAGATGGGATTTAAATCGGCGTTTAAAGGGTTAAGCGACCGGACTGGTACCAGATTACTACTCATTTGGACCGACAGGAAAACCTACGAGAGATGTTCAATAAGTTTTCATAGGCCATACAGATGACAGGGAAGTGATCTCAACCTTAGTTGCAGTTGGGTCATTCCGTTGAAGTATCATTATTTTCAAGTATGATTTCCGAGCTCATTTATGCATTTGCCCCATCGTCGGGCGAGTTTAGAAATTCCGTCGCCACATGAATCGGTTTCATATATTAGCAACAATTCACGAAGAGCCATTTTCACTTCCTTGTTATTGTGGAATCTCCAACCTCCCACGTTGACACGAGCACCCGATGTACACTGTATGACCTGAAGTACTCAGTACGTTAGGTGAAACTTCTTAAGAGACATGGGTGGAGTTCATCGAATCGGATAAAGTCCCCACTGCTTATTTATTTATTTGCTTCTGAGGTAAAATGTCTGCTGTTCCCCAGTTAATCCAATAAAATCGTATTAAAAAAACACAGCCACTTCACTACAGAACTATTAAATGTGCGCTTTATGTGACCTCACTGTGAGCAACCTCAACAGCACAGATCGCTTACTTCACTGCCAGCGTCCAACCCCCGTTGTCAGTACGAAAATTCCATTTATTAGTTTATTTTTCGTCTTGTGGGAAGGTTTGTTTGTGTTAGGCTTTTGTCCTTCAATTTATGGTAATTAGGAATACTTCATCTTTTTCGCGCCTCTCAGGGATCAGCTAAACAGATTTTATTGCCCTTTGTCGGCTGCTCACAGGGTTTCCGACTCAAAGATCTCTGGAGGTTACCCCTCTTGCCTTTCACTAACGGTTTCTTGAATGGACATTTACAGTGCGATTTATAACTGATGGATACGAACCGCCCGTAACTGAGGGTTAGCAATCGCTTTACCTCGTTAATACGAGAGGGTGCTGATAATTCTTTAGCCGACCTACTTACCGATGTCGTAGAACGAAATCGATAGTGTCGTTGGAAAGAGGGGTCTGATCATGTGCCGAACTGCAAGTCTTTTCTTGTTACAGGGGATGAAAGGAAGAATGTCAGGCGAAGCGCGCCATTTCAACAACATCGAGACGCGAACTGTCATCAAGTTTTTTTTCCTGCAAGGCAAGGCACCAAAAGAAATTCACGCCATTCTGATAGAAACATTAGGGGAATATTCACCATCGTATTCCACCGTCAAAAAGTGGGTGGCCCAATTTAAACGTAGTGATTTTTCCACCTGTGATGCGCCTCGTCCTGGACGACCCAAAACAGTGACCACCCTGGAGATTATTGATCAAATTCACGAGCTAATCTTGGAAGACCGCCGGATTTCGGCTAAATCAAATGTTGAGAAACTGGGCATCTCACGTGAGCGGGTTGGGCCCATCATTCATGAAGATTTGGACTTGCGGAAACTCTCCGCGAAGTGGGTCCCGAAATGCCTGAACGCGGATCAAAACCGTCAACGGTGCCAGTCGTCTGAGAAACTTTTGGAATTTTTTCGGCCGGCGCGATCCAAATGATTTCCTGTCGCGATTGGTGACCATGGACGAAACCTGATTATATCACTATGACCCGGAGACAAAGCAACAATCAATGGAGTGGCGGTATAGTGGCTCACCCAGCCCCAAATTATTCCGAGTACAAATATCCGCTGGAAATAATCTCACCTTGATTTTTTGGGATCAAGTGGCATCCTCCTCATTGACTATCTTACAAACGGCCAAACTATCAACGCGGAATTTTAATTATCTCTGCCGGTGCAAACGAAGGACATTTTGAAGGAAAACCGCCGCTGGAAGATCACCAAGGTGGTCTTGTTCTTGCACGACAATGCCCCAGCTCACCGGGCACTTACAACCCAGAAGAAACTGGCCTACCTGGGCTTCCAGTGTATCGATCACCCACCCTACTCTCCGGATCTGGCCCTGTCGGATTACCACCTGTTCCCTGGACTGAAAAAAAAACAACTGAAAGTTAGCCATTTTTCGTCCGACGCGGAAATCATTGCTGCCGCGGAGACCTGGTTGGACGGACAACCTTCCGACTTTTTTTTTGAGTGGCTTCCAAAAGTTAGAACAACAGGCTAAGAAGTGTATTGAGCTTCGTGGGGGGTATGTTGAATAAATCCCGAGTTTGTTCGCTGTAGCTTGTTTCCTTCGGCTACACACAAGACTTCTTTGTTTCGCAAAATAGTCTCTTCATTCATGCTGCTTTTCCCCTTCTTCCTTAACATGCCGGGCCTACAAGTAAAGTCATCAACATGGTAATCCGACCACTTTCCAAAACCCTGCGCCATTTTCTGACATACGGCCCTACTACTACGTCACCATGAAACTCTGTCAATAGAAGGTAAGTTTCTACAAGGGGAAATATTAAGCCTGTCAAGCAGTATCATACTAAAATCTCTCGCGGAACGAAGTTTAAATTGTCCCAGCCATTGCACATCAACTTATCCCATTAATAGTATCTGACTGTCGGTCTTGTAATATACAGTTCAATTTCCTCCTTCTAAATATCCACCTCCTACTGAAAAATTGAAACTTGTTGAATATACGAATTACAAGCTTTTGAAGCTTAATTATTGTACTTCTGGGTCAGAAGTTTGGTATAATTTTGCCTGTGGTTAGGAAGCGTTCCTTCCCCCGAAACATATTTTTAGCTTTCGTTTTCCACACAAGTTTAGAAAGAAATTACAAACTGCGAAATGATTAAAAAGAAATTCTGGTCTAGAAAAGCGATACCTCTGTAGTAGAGAGTTACATGGAAAATAATTTTTAATTCACTCACCCAAACGAAATAACTGTTGAACCTTTGCTTGCATTTAGTGTGTATCCTGTACTGAAATAACTGCAATTCGCTTACCTGTAACAAAATGAAAAAATAAACAGTTTTGTGACATCTGAGGTTATCGCTGTTAGCATTATGACTATAAACTTCCTCTGGGAACTTCACACACCCCATTCCGTGCATTACAATTCACTTACTACAATCTGAACCGACGAATGCACACAATGTTATTAAAGTCACAATACTACAATACACAAGCTCCTACATATTTCGGCCCTCACTGGCCCATCATCAGGGAGCACACAATTATACGAAACAGCGATTAAAGTTTTCTGTATGTAGAAGAACTGCAAAATTGGTAGAATTAGAATATAAGAATACGGAAATGGAAGAACAATCAGGTTCTCGAGCTGGAAGGTCATGTATAGATAACATTTTCTGCATAACACGAAAGATAGAAGAAAAGACAGCCACTAACAGTGAATTACATCTATTATTCATTGATTTAACAAAGGCATATGACACTCTACCATTAAATAAAATATGGGAAACCCTAGATAGATCAGCTGTTAATACAAGATTAACAGAAGCAATAAAATCATTATATAAAGAATCTAGCTCAAAAATAAAAATCGGAAACCTAATTACAAAAGGCTTCAAAGTTACCAAGGGATTAAGATGAGGTTGCAGTTTATCGCCAACTATAGAAAATATACCTAGAACGAGTGTTAAGGAATTGGAAAAGGAAATTCCAACCAATGGTTATACCAATTCAAAACACACATCTGTATACTCACTCAATTTTGCAGATGGCCAGGTATTATTAGCACAAGATCATAATGACATGGAGAATATGACAAGAAAACTAAAGGAAGAACATGAAAAATGAGGATTTGCCATAAATTGAGAATAAACTAATTATGTATGTATGGGAGAAAGGAAAGCAATTTTAAAACTTGACGGCGAGGAAGAAATAAAACCGTGCACCGAATGTACTTATTTAGGTACAAAAACAGACCAGTCAGGAGGTAATACAATAGAAATAAAACACAGAATTAGTCAAAGAAGAAAAGCTATAAATGCTTTAATTTCTAATTGGTGGCACAAAAATAATACTAAAAATAGAAAATTATACATTTATCAAACTATAATTCAGAGCATTTTGGTGTATGATGCAGAAGTATGGAAAATCCCTACAACAGAAATAAATAAAATCTTATCTACAGAAATGGATGTGCTAAGGAGGCCAGCAAAATAATCAAGGATGGAAAGAATAAAAAATGAAAACACAAAGGAAATAATGGTAGTGAAAGGGAAGCCGGACATCATAGATTTTATAGAGCAGAAAAGACTGCATTTGTATGGCCAGTCAAAAGGATGCCAGAGGAGAGAGTACCATAATCAACTATGGATTGGATACCACGAGACAGAAGGAAAAGGGGACGTCCAAGAAAAACGTCGATGGAAGGAGTACAAGGAGCCATGACAACAAGAAATTTAGAAACAGATCAATGGAGAAAGAGAGTGGAATGGCTTTGGGTTTCCGGAAGACGGCGACAGCTGTTAAAAAACCGGATAAATAGATAGAAGAGCTGCCAAAACCTCATCACTACGTAATATTAATGTAGTATATACAGTTGTTTACTGAAAGCAGTAATTTTGGCCGCTTGTATTCTGGATTCCACTGTACTAAAGTACTTGATATTCCACTGTACTAAAGTACTTGATATTCCACTGTACTAAAGTACTTGATATTCCACTGTACTAAAGTACTTGATATTCCACTGTACTAAAGTACTTG
>Ga0131853_10023300_pt1 | contig 11185 bp, 4 predicted proteins | sample TergutLab28metaG_FD_92764 | JGI IMG/M metagenome (GOLD analysis project Ga0131853, IMG submission 92764) | Labiotermes labralis P1 segment gut microbial communities from Petit-Saut dam, French Guiana - Lab288 P1 (version 2) (version 2) | ecosystem: Host-associated > Arthropoda: Insects >...
ACCTAATAAATAGAAAAAAGCTTGTTGTTTTAAGAAAATCTTGCTGTAGAAACAAAAAATTCCGGGGTGCAATTATTTTTTATTAACACCCGTTTTGTCGTTTTGTACATACCTACTCCCACATTATACTTTGAACTGCGAAACTGCCTCCACCAGCGCGGAGATATTCCGGCGGTTTTTACTGCTCAATTCGTTTACGCTGTTTATTGCTTCATTCACCTGCTCCGCACCGGACGCCATCTCGTTGATACCGTTGGTAATCTCCTGCGTTACAATCTCAAGGTTTTTACCTTCCTCGATTACTTCCTTGCTGCCCTCAAGCATCTGGTGCGAATCGCCTTTTACCTGTTGGGTAATTTCGCTTACCTGACCCGCCGCCTGTAAAACCAGCTGGCTTCCTTCGTTCTGCTCTTCCATCGCACCGCGAATTTCTTCGCCTTGGCGGGCAACAGCTTTTACCCCCTGGTCTATCGCCTCAAAGTCCTTGATTACGCTGTCGGTTGAGCGGGTGATCTTGTCAATCGAGTCCTTAATCTTCCGCAACACCTGCCCGATGGTTTTGGACTGCTCACTGGAACTTTCTGCCAGCTTGCGGATTTCATCGGCAACAACGGCAAAACCCTTCCCCGACTCGCCCGCATGGGCGGCCTCGATTGCAGCGTTCATCGAAAGCAGGTTTGTTTGGCTGGCGATGTTTTCCATCACCGTATTAATCTCCAGCAACCCTTCAGACTCGCGGGAAATCTCCTGAATGTTCGATGCAACTTCCTGCAAACTGGAACGCCCGCTCTCCGATGAGTCTTGCAATTCAACCACCCGTTTAGAATTTCTGGTAAGCGTTGCCGTAACCGACTGGATATTGGCAAGCATCTCTTCGATTGCCGACGACGATTGCATCACCGCCTCAGTTTGTTTGTCAACAAAGCCGCCAAGGCTGCCAAGATTCACCGTAACCTGCTCCATCGTAGAATTGGTTTCGGTAACACTCGCGCTCTGGTTCAGCACCCTGCCCTTGATACTTTGCAAGTTTGCCGCGATTTCATTCACCGCCGCCGCCGTCTCAGTCATGTTGGTTGAAAGATCATTACCAATATCAGAAAGCGCACTTGCCTGATTTTTAATCGAGATAACAAGCGCCCTTATTTTTTTCATAGTCTGGTTAAAGAACTTCGATGCCTCGCCAATTTCATCGCGGCTTGAGTCAGGCAAACTCACCGTAAGGTCGCCTTCCCCTGTGGCGATGTCCTTCAGCGTTTCCGCCATCTTCCTGATTGGATGCGCGATACTCCGGGACATCCACATCGCCGCCCCTACTATTACCGCCAAAATTACAACGCACAGGATAACGGAAAACCAAATCATCTTGTACGTTTCAGCGTGGACCTCGCTTAAAGGAAGTGCAATAGCAACTGCCCACTTGTCAGAAAAATCGCCAATTTGTACAGGCGTTACAAAAAACCTATACGAATCTTTCTCAACGACGTTGTCAAACGTGTATTCCACCCCGTTGCTAACAGCCTGCACAAAGGGAATAAGCCCTTTCCCCAACGTCGCGGCTTCGGTTACACGCATATCGAGACCTATATTAGCTGGTATAAAATGGGACACCACAGTACCGTTGTTGCTAAAGACAACAGTAATTGCGTTTGTATCATCCCCGTCAAACAAGTGGGCAAAATCCTGACCAATTTTGTTAATATATACCAGACTAATATCGATACCGACAACACCCACAATCTTGTTTGCGCGGTTACGAATGGGTGCAGAGATAGTTGACATAAGCCGACTCTCTCCGGCAATATCCATTCGGTAGGGATTTGTTATAAATTGCCTACCGTACCGCGCCGGTTGCAAATAGAAGTCTTCGTTGATAAATCCGCTCTTATCCAGCCTGATTTCGACTATTTCCCCGGACAAACTGCGGACTAAGCCGGGGAGAAAACGCCCCGTTTCATCACTTCCCTGTGTATTCGCCCACACCTGATCGCTGCCACCTAAGACATCAGGCTCCCAGATAGCAAAGACGGTCATAACCTCCTCGTCTCCATCTATCGTGTTATGCAAAGCATCGGCTAGAAACCTGCGCCGTTCAGAATCCGATGTCGACTCAAGGAGCCTGCTCATTGTGTTAGCAGCAGTGCTCACCTTGCTCCAGTTCCGTTCAAGAAATACACGAAGTTCCCCAGCCCTCTGTCTGGTCTGAGACCTCGTAATTTGCGTTGCAAGACCATCGGCGTTGTACCACGCTCTGGTAATCAAAACACTCCCAAGCACACCTACACTAACCAAGCTTATAATAACCATAAGCACGGTAATTCTAAACCCAATTTTCATAACACCTCCAAAAATGAAAAATCCCATTAATTCGACATTGTGCAGAAATCTGCATCAATTCTTTATATATGGTAGAAAAACGAGAAGTTTCGGAGGGTTGAACCATTTATTAAATTACTAGCTATCACAAGATCCCTCTTTTGAGATGAACTGCTACGTTCGTACAACTTGACGCAGATACCCCGCCCTTAGCGTTATATCACCTGCCTCCATACAGTATCACAAGGGTAAGAAATCTGTCAAGAGGATCTATAACGCTAAGAGTGGGTGGAATATCGAAAAAGTAAGAGAATTGGGCTTGAATATGCCATCCCCGCCCAATTCTCCACGGTTGTTACACTTTGAACTGTGAAACAGCCTCTACCAGCGCAGAGATGTTTTCGCGGTTTTTCCCGCTCAACTCGTTCACGCTGTTTATAGCCTCGTTTACCTGTTCCGCACCAGATGCCATCTCGTTGATGCCGTTGGTGATCTCCTGCGTTACAATTTCAAGGTTCTTGCTTTCTTGGATAACTTCCTTGCTACCCTCAAGCATCTCCGTCGAGCCGCCTTTGACTTGCTGGGTAATTTCGTGTACCTGCCCCGACGCTTGCAAAACCTGACGGCTTCCTTCGCCCTGCTCTTCCATCGCACTGCGGATTTCATCTCCCTGGCGGGCAACAGCCTTCACGCCGTTATCTATCGCCTCGAAATCCTTGATAACGCTGTTGGTTGAACGGGTAATTTTGTCTATCGATTCCTTGATCTTCCGCAGCACCGTTCCAATTGTCTTTGACTGCTCGCTGGAACTCTCGGCGAGTTTTCTTATCTCGTCGGCGACAACGGCAAAGCCCTTGCCTGACTCGCCCGCATGGGCGGCCTCGATCGCAGCGTTCATTGAAAGCAGGTTCGTCTGGCTGGCGATGTTTTCCATCACCGTGTTAATCTCCAGCAGCCCCTCTGACTCGCGGGAAATCTCCTGAATGTCAGACGCAACTTCCTGCAAACTGGAACGCCCGCTCTCTGACGAGTCTTGCAATTCAACCACCCGTTTAGAGTTTCTGGCAAGCGTTGCCGTAACTGACTGGATATTGGCAAGCATCTCTTCGATTGCCGACGACGACTGCGACACAGCTTCGGTTTGCTTGTCAACAAAATTGCCGAGCTTGTCAATGTTCACCGTAACCTGTTCCATCGTACTATTGGTTTCGACAACGCTGGCACTCTGGTTTATCACACGGCCTTTCATACTTTGCAAGTTCGCCACAATCTCGTTCATTGCCGCCGCAGTCTCAGTCATATTGCTGGCAAGGTCGTTACCAATATCGGAAAGCGTATCAGCTTTATTGCGAATGGCAACAACAAGCCCCCTAATTTTTTTAATAGTCTCGTTAAAATACATCGATGCCTCGCCAATTTCATCGCGGCTTGTATCAGGCAAACTCACCGTAAGATCGCCGTCCCCCGTGGCAATATCCTTGAGGGTTTTAGCCATCCTCTTAATCGGACGCGCGATACTGCGGGACGTCCAGAACGCCGCTGCTATAATCGCCGCCTGCACTACAATGCACAAAATAACGGCAAAGCGGATCATCGCGTACGTACCGGAGTGAATCTCGTAGAGCGGCATCCCGATTCCAATTGCCCACGGTTCATTAAAATCGGCTATATTCACCGAAGTTATAAAGAACATCTGTTTATTATTCCCAACATAAGCCTGAAAGGTGTACTCAGCTCCCTGCTTTATGGCATTCGCAAGAGGATTGACATGCTCCCCCAGCAGTACCGTTTCAGTTATACGCATATCCTCACCAATATTTTCCTGTACAGGATGAGAAACAACAGTTCCGTTGTTACTGAAAGCAATGGAAGTTGCACTGGTTGCCCGCCCATCATACAAGCGCTGAATATCCTGCCCAATCTCATTGAGGTGGTTCAGAGCAAGATCGATACCGACAACTCCAACAATCCGATTTTCGCGGTTGCGGATAGGGGCGGAAATAGTTGCCACAAGACGCTCTTCACCAGCAATAGGCATTCTGTAAGGGTTCGTTATGATTTGCCTGCCGTACCGCACTGGCTGTAAATAGAAGTCTGCGTTGATAAAACCGCTCGGATTCAAAATGATTTCAACTATTTCTCCTGCCGAGCTGTAAACAAACCCGGGAAGAAATCGTCCGGTCTCGCTGCTTCCCGGCGTATTCGCCCACGCTCGATCGTTGCCTTCAAGAACATCCGGCTCCCAAATGCTAAAGACAGTAAGAATATCCTTATCCCCGTCTATCATGTTCCACAATACATCATTCAGAAATCCGCGCCGTGCAGAATCCGGTACCGTTTGAAAGAGCTTCCCCATCGTATTGGCAGCAATGCTAACTTTTTGCCAATTCAGTTCCAGAAAAGAATCAAAGTCCCCGCTAAGCTGCCGTGCCTTTGACCTCGTAAGACCCTCCGCAAGGCGTTCAGCATTTCTCCACGAGCTCTGAATAAGAACAACACCAAGTACGCCAACACTGACCAAGCTCATAAAGATCATAAGCAAGGTGATTCTAAACCCGATTTTCATAATTCCTCCAAAAGCAAATAAAAACATCACTGCGCATTATAAAAAAACGCAGAGAGAAATTTATATTGAAGGCGTGTGTTTTTTGATGTTTGATCTTGATGTTGAAATATCCATACCGATTTCGCGCACAGCAAAACCGCACAGGCCAGCATTATCGTGTGTGTGTATATGGCAGGAAAGATGAATCTCTGAGGAGACGGAGTAATTTTTTTGCCCATAAAAACAGCCATCTTATGAAATACCCTTCTAGCCCAAACAAATGACCGCTGAGAGAACGCGCTTGCTCGAACGAATTCTCTCTTGTGTTATGAGAATAGTATCTTAACAAGGGAAAGCTGTCAAGGGGGAAAAGTGGGGAATTGGTAAGACAGTTTCGCCCGTCCAACTCCCCGTTTTTGCTATACTTTAAACTGAGAAACTGCTTGCACCAGCGCGGAGATATTCTGGCGGTTTTTGCTGCTCAAGTCATTTACGCTGTTTATCGATACGTTTACCTGCTCCGCACCAGCAGCCATCTCGTTGATGCCGTTGGTGATCTCTTGTGTTACCATTTCAAGGCTCTTGCTTTCTGCGATGACTTCTTTACTACCCTCAAGCATCTCCATCGAACCATCTTTTACCTGCTGGGTAATTTCATTTACTTCACCCGATGCTTCCAGCACTTGACGGCTTCCTTCACTCTGCTCGTCCATAGCGAAGTGAATTTCCTTCCCCCGGCGGGCAACAGATTTTACGCCCTGATCGATAGCCTCAAAATCCTGAATTACGCTGTGCGTTGAGCGGGTAATTTTGTCTATCGATTCCTTGATCTTCCTCAGAACCTGCCCAATGGTTTTAGACTGTTCACTGGAACTCTCGGCGAGCTTTCTTATTTCGTCAGCAACAACGGCAAACCCCTTGCCCGCCTCACCCGCGTGCGCCGCTTCAATTGCAGCGTTCATCGAAAGCAGGTTCGTCTGGCTGGCGATATTTTCCATCACTGTGTTAATCTCCATCAAGCCCTCGGACTCGCGGGAAATCTCCTGAATGTCTCCGGCAACCTCCTGCAAACTGGAACGCCCGCTCTCCGATGAGGCTTGCAACTCGACCACTTCCTGAGAGTTCTTTGTCAGCGTTGCCGTAACCGACTCAATACTTGCAATCATCTGCTCGATTGACAAAGAGGATTGCGACACCACCTCGGTTTGTTTGTCAACAAAATCGCCAAGCTTACTAATATTTATTGTAACCTGCTCCATCGTGGCGCCGCTTTCAGTAACACTCGCGCTCTGGTTCATTACACGCTCTTTGATACTTTGCAAGTTTGCAGCAATCTCGTTCATCGACGCCGCAGTCTCTGCCATATTGCTAGCAAGATTGTTACCAATGTCGGAAAGCACGTCTGTTTGATTGCGGATAGAGACAATAAGCCCCCTAATTTTTGCAATAGTCTGATTAAAATACTTGGACGCCTCGCCAATCTCATCGCGGCTTGCATCCGGCAAACTCACCGTAAGATCGCCGTCGCCCGTAGCAATGTCCTTGAGCGTTTCCGTCATCTTCCTAATCGGGTACGCAATACTGCGAGACATAAACACTGCCGCTATGATAATTGCGATAAGCACACCGATACACGAAATAACCGCGAAGCGGATCATTGCATAGGTCTCAGCGTGAACTTCGTTTACAGGAATTCCCATCCCGATTGCCCACGCATCGGGAAAATCAGCAATATTCACCGGCGTTACAAGGAAGTTCATCCTATGATTCCCAACATTATCCTGAAAAGTGTATTCAACTCCCCGCCGAACAGCATTCGCAAGAGGATCGGTATGTTGCCCCAAGAATGTCCGCTCGGTTATACGCATATCCCCTCCAATGTTTCTCTTCATGGGGTGGGAAACAATAGTTCCATCATTGCTGAAAGCAAGAGCGATTGTGTCAGTTGCTTTCCCGTCATACAGGCGATGAATATCTTGTCCAACTTTATTAAGATTCTCAAGATCAAGGTCAATTCCGACAATACCAACAACCCGATTTGCCCTGTTGCGAATCGGGGCGGAAATGGTTGCCATAATCCGATCCTCCCCGGAAATTTCCATAGTATACGGGTTCGTGATGATCTGCCTTCCCCGCCTCATCGGTTCAAGGTAAAAGTCTCCGTCAGCATAATCATCAACAAGTTCCAGATTGATTTCACCTGTTGTGGAGCGGACAAAAGCCGGGACAAAGCGCCCTGTATCGTCAGTACCCATCGTATTAACCCACGCGCGATCATTGCCTTCAAGCATATTGGGCTCCCAAACACTAAAGGCAGTGATGATATCTGTATTCTTGTTTAACAGGTTAAGCAACAGATCACCGATAAATCTGCGCCGATCAAAATCCGGAACTGACTCATACAGACCGCCAATTGTATCAGCAGCAATGACGACCTTCTGCCAGTTCAGCTCAAGGAACGTGTCGAAATCCCCGCCGAGTTGTCTGGCCTTTGATCTGGTAAGTTGCTCCGCAAGAGTTTCAGCATTTTTCCACGAACTTCTAATAAGAACGATACCAAGCATGCCCACGCTGATAAGACTCATAATAACCATCAGCAAGGTTATTCTAAACCCAATTTTCATACTGCCTCCATAAAACAAGAGTTTAAATTTGGTGAAAAAATTATACCTGTAGTAAAAATGACACATCTCGGGGGACAGAATGATGTAATGGATTAATTGTTACCATGCTTACCCCTTTTTTATGCACACCGAAGAGAACCGACCATATTTGTAGCGCCATTTCTCTGCTTATTAGGATGATAACATAAGAGTAAGAAATTTGTCAAGCAAAAAAATGAAGGTTAGAGAAACCAGCACCTCCGCCCTGAAGGGCTGGGTATTAAACCCGTTTGCGAAAAAAAGGTTTTAATAAAAGCAAGGGAATTGGAGTAAACGAGACCATCAGCCTCCTACTCTCAATTCCCCGCTCGTGCTACACTTTGAACTGCGAAACCGCCTGTACCAGCGCAGAAATGTTCTCGCGAGTTCTGCTGCTTAACTCATTCACGCTGTTGATAGCCTCGTTTACCTGCTCCGCACCAGAAGCCATCTCGTTAATACCATTGGTAATTTCCTGTGTTACTAACTCAAGACTCTTGCTTTCCTGAATAACTTCCTTGCTGCCTTCGAGCATCTCCATCGAGCCGCCTTTTACCTGATGGGTAAGTTCACTTACTTGGCTTGACGCTTGCAAAACCTGACGGCTTCCTTCGCTCTGCTCGTCCATCGCGTGGTGAATTTCCTTTCCCTGCCGGGCAACGGATTTTACCCCAAGGTCTATCGCCTCGAAGTTTTTAATTACGCTGTCAGTTGAGCGGGTAATTTTGTCAATCGAATCCTTAATTTTCCGCAGTACCTGGCCAATGGTTTTAGACTGTACGCTGGAACTCTCGGCAAGCTTTCTTATTTCATCAGCGACAACGGCAAAGCCCTTGCCCGCTTCGCCCGCGTGTGCCGCTTCGATTGCGGCGTTCATCGAAAGCAGGTTCGTCTGACTGGCGATATTTTCCATCACCGTGTTGATCTCCATCAGCCCCTCGGACTCGCGGGAAATCTCCTGAATGTCTCCGGCAACTTCTTGCAAACTAGAACGCCCGCTTTCCGATGAAACTTGCAGATCAAGCACTTCCTGAGAATTCTTTGTCAGCGTCTCCGTAACCGACTGAATGTTGGCAATCATCTGCTCGATTGCCGAAGACGCCTGCGACACCGCTTCGGTTTGCTCGTCAACAAAACCGCTAAGTTTGGAAATGTTCGCCGTAACCTGCTCCATTGTAGCGTTGGTTTCAGTAACACTCGCGCTCTGATTTACCACACGGGCTTTAATACTTTGCAAATTCGCCGCAATCTCGTTCATTGCCGCCGCAGTCTGCGTCATATTGCTAGCAAGATTGTTGCCAATCTCGGAAAGCCCAGCCGCCTGATTCTTAATCGATATAATAAGCTCTCTAATCTTTTTAATCGTTTGATTAAAGTACATAGACGCTTCGCCAACCTCATCGTGGCTTGTGTCAGGCAAGCTCACCGTGAGATCGCCGTCGCCTGTGGCAATATCTTTCAGAGTATCTGTCATCTTCCTGATGGGCAAAGCGATGCTCCGTGAAACAAAAAATGCCACCGCCACAACTGCTGCCATCACACCGAGAAACAAAATAATAGCAAACCAGATCATTTGGGATACCCCGGAGTGAACTTCGCTTATCGGAATTCCCATGCCAATTGCCCACGCCTCTTGAGAATCGGCGATATGTACCGGCGTTATAAAAAACCTGAGTTTTTCTTTATTCACATTAACATCAAAAGTATGTTCAACTCCCCGCCGTACAGCATCCGCAAGGGCATCAACGTTCTTTCCGATAATTGCCCGCTCGCTTACCCGCATATCCTGCCCAATGTTCTGAGGGAGTGGGTGGGAAATAACCGTTCCATTATTGCTGAAGGCAACTGAAAGAGCAGAGCTTGCTCCCCCTTCAAAAAGGCGCTGAATAGTCTGACCAGCCGCATTAAGATAATCAAGGTTAAGATCGATACCGACAACACCCACAATACGATTTGCCCGGTTACGGATAGGCGCGGTGATGGTTGACATAATCCTTTCTTCACCAGCAATATTCATTGTGTACGGGTTGGTAATAATCTGCCGCCCGTATCGCAACGGCTGCAAGTAGAAATCCTCCGTTTCAAAACCATACGTTAGTATCATTGTAACGTCGCCTGACATTGTGCGAATATACGCCGGAAGAAAACGCCCCGCCTCGTCGCTACCTGGCGTATTTGCCCACGCCAGATCGTTGCCATCAAGCGCGTTCGGTTCCCAGATGGTAAAGGCGGTAATGATGTTCTGGTCTCTGCTTATCATATTGCCGAGAATCTCGTTGAGAAACCTGCGCCTATCAAAATCCGGCACTGCCTCAAACAGCCCGCCCATCGTATCAGCGGCAATGAGAACTTTTTGCCAATTCCGGTCCAGAAAAATATTGAACTCGCTGCCCAGTTGCTTGGATTGGGATCTGGTAAGCCCCACAGAAAGATCTTCTGCTGTATTCCATGCCTTCCAAATTAAGACAGCACCAAGTACACCAACACTAACCAAGCTCATAATAATCATAACTAAGGTAATTCTAAATCCAATTTTCATAGTTCCTCCAAAAAGTTGTATTAAGTGAAAAATCTATTATTATATTTAAATAAAAACGGCAAATTTCGGAGGGGATAGAATAATTTAATATTGCAACCGCTATCACAAGCCCCCCGCTCCTTGCACACTGAATAGAAGCAGCCATCTTTGCAGCGTTACTTCTCTGCTTATTAGAATGGTAATACTGGAGTGATAAACTTGTCAAGAAAAAAATGAGATTTTGTGATAAAATTTAGGGAATTGAAGTAAAGGAGACTATTAGCCTCCTACACTCAATTCCCTACTCGTACTATACTTTAAATTGCGAAACCGCCTGACTTTGCTCCTCAACAAAGCCGCTAAGCCTATCAATATTCACCGTAACCTGCTCCATCGTTGAATTGGTTTCGATTTGAGAGTATCAAGATTCAGGTTGATACCCACAACACCTACAATCTGATTCGCGCGGTTGCGTATAGGGGAGAAAATTGTTGCCGCCAACTGACATTCGCCTTGCAAATAAAAAACCCCTCGCTTATATGCGGGGGTTTCTGTCTGCAGTTGTGGTTTGCAAGTCTATCGCGTTCTTGGCGATGTGCTGGTTGTGGATAAAAAAAGAGCCTGGCGACGACCTACTTTCCCGCCCTTTCGCAAGGCAGTATCATCGGCGCGGGAGGGCTTGACTTCCGTGTTCGGGATGGGAACGGGTATGGCACCTCCGCCGTAATCACCAGGCATTATTAACTCGCTTGTTACGCGCGCCGCTTTCAAGGCGGCGCGCTCTTCCTCGCAGCGGCACTGCTTTCCTGCACGAATAAACCCGTGCGCAAGAGCAGCGCCTGAAATCCTTTCGGTTTTCACCGAGCGGCTTTCATTCACTTGTTTACGGAAGGATAATATGGTCAAGCCTCACGGCAGATTAGTATTGGTCGGCTGAACGCGTTACCGCGCTTGGACCTCCAACCTATCAACCAGGTAGTCTTCCTGGTACCTTCAGGGGGGTCTCATGCCCCCGGGATGGCTCATCTTGAGGTGGGCTTCCCGCTTAGATGCCTTCAGCGGTTATCCCTTCCGAACATAGCTACCCGGCACGTGCCCTTGGCAGGACAACCGGTACACCAGAGGTTCGTCCATTTCGGTCCTCTCGTACTAAAAACAGCTCCTCTC
>Ga0131853_10023304_pt1 | contig 11184 bp, 2 predicted proteins | sample TergutLab28metaG_FD_92764 | JGI IMG/M metagenome (GOLD analysis project Ga0131853, IMG submission 92764) | Labiotermes labralis P1 segment gut microbial communities from Petit-Saut dam, French Guiana - Lab288 P1 (version 2) (version 2) | ecosystem: Host-associated > Arthropoda: Insects >...
GTGTCACCATACACACAGCATACTGTAGCTCACCACCTCTGCTTGGTTGGTGTCATCATACACACAGCATACTGTAGCTCACCACCTCTGCTTGGTTGGTGTCACCATACACACAGCATACTGACATGCTTTTCAGCACAAAAAAATTTTAACAACACTTTATATTTCAACGCAGATTTTCAAATTTTTATTTAAAACTTAACAGTTTAACGTTGTAAATCATTTTGACGTTCTATGTAATATTTACTTCGACAAATCCCTGATGATGGCCAACATAGGTGGCCGAAACATGTAGTATGCTAGGCTGTTTATACTACAATAAATTTACATATTTGTATGTGCTCTTGTTCACAACCAGAAAGTTCTATTTACCAATAAAATTTCCCGGTATAAAGATGCTGACATAAGTCAAACTTACTGTAAGCACTGTACTTACCAGCTTCTGTTTGCTGACGCCCGTGGATGGGGTGATAGATGGTTAGGTTTCTACAGTGATAAAGGTAACCGTGTGTCACTGCACGTTAACTACATATGAAATGTGAGGCTTGATTATGATTGGCTGACATCACAGTGGATATACCGGCTCATCAGTCAATTAAATGGCAGCTGGTGGGTTCCGCCCCAGCTCCGGCTGCCACAGCCCACTGCAACTGAGCAGATATATTTGTTGCTTATAAGCTCTATTGCATACTTAATGTACAGCTAATTTTATTTAATTTTCGCTAATAATTTGAAAAGAAAGAATTATGTTCTCTTTGACATATATTTAACATCATGTGTGGCGAGAAGTATGTCAATTAAGGTATGCTGTATGTCAATTTCCTTCTAGAAAATAAATTTTATCATCATAAACATCATCATCATAATCACGTTGTCTGTTTTGCGAAAGGTCCATAATCTCTTCCAAAACAAGTTCTCAACAGAGTGCGATCTAGTGCTTCCTCTTTCAAGTTCCAGTATCTTCTTGTTCCCTTAAGGTCAACCAGTAGCTGCTTACGTCTTTTTCCTCGCTCTTTCTTCCCTTCTATCATTCCTTCCAGAAAGTGTTTAAAAAGTAGTTCTTACACAAAAATAATCCAATTTCTCCTTGCTTCATTTTATAGTACGCGAGATATTTCTTTCCTTCTTAACGCTATGTAAATCTTTTTTTTACACTTTCGATCCAGATGGTCTTCTCCATCCTCCTCCAGCACCACATGTCAAACGGTACTAGTGACCTACTTTCCGAAGTGTCCAAGTTTCAGCACCTATAATACCTATGGCTTTTAAAACCGAAAATAAGCTTCTTTAGTACGACATCATTTCAAACTTTTCTCAACGCTGACGCCGTATGCTTAGTCGAATATCAAGACAGATTAAAAAAAAACCACATAATATGCCATACCAAATTTCGAAAAATTTAAAAGCAAACAACTGAAAACTTACTTTGACAATTTAAATTTCATTGCACAGTATGAGCTTAAATCTTCGTGCCTCATTATCAGGGAAGAGTTAAGGCAAAAAAAGAAAAGACCAGAGGACTGGAGAACATGTACCTTCGCATAACAGTGAATAAATCACGAAGAATGAGACAGCAAAATTATACAGCACTTGGGGAAAATAAAACATTAACACAAAATATGAACCAAAAAATCTCAAGGATAGCATTCAGAAGAAATAGAATATCTGTGGCTTTTTTTAAGTGACAATCTAATTACCTGTACCATTTAACGATACATTCATTACCTAATAATAAGCGACACTATCAGTACCTGTACTATTTAGGTACACTCTCAATTCCTACAGTATTTAGTGACTCAGTACCAGTACTATTTGGCGACCATCTCTGTACCTGTAATATTTAGCGACACACTCAATACCTCTATTATTTAGGTAAACTCTCACTACCTATTATTTTAGTGACTCGATACCAGTACTATTTAGCGACAATTTTAGTACCTGTAATATTAGCTACACTCTCAATACTTGCACCATATAGCGACACTCCTCGTACTTTTACTTTTATCTAGGCTGTCAGTACCGGAACTGCTTGCCGACTCTCTCAGTACCTGTAATGCTTAACAGTACTCTCAGTACCTGTGCCATTTAGCTACATTCTCCGTACTTTTACTATTATCTAGGCTGTCAGTACCAGTACTACTTGCCGACTCTCTCAGTTCCTGTAAAGTTTAGCAGTACTCTCAGTAAATGTGCCATTTAGCTACATTCTCCGTACTTTTACTATTATCTAGGCTGTCAGTACCAGTACTACTTGCCGACTCTCTCAGTACCTGTAATGTTTAGCAGTACTTTCAGTACCTGTGCCATTTAGCAGTACTTTCAGTATCTGCACTATTTAACTACACTCTCAGTACCTACACTACACTGTCAGTAAAGATACGCAGTTTCGTTTTAAACGTTTTATTTGACGGCGCCCCTAATTGCTAAAATTCTACGTATAGCTTAGGTGACGGATAAATGAATAAATACGGAACACTGTAGAATGATTATTACAGCGGAAGTGTAAATATTCCGTGAAAACGCAGTCCTAGTGACACTGTGTTCATCATAATTCCGTTTTGGTTCGGCCTGGGATTGAATCCAGGCATACGTAGTGAGATAGTAGCGACTAACCGCCTGAGAATATTAAGTATCGGCGGAATGATATTTGACAGGGAAAAAACTGAAGTACTCCGAGAAAAACTTGTTTCACGGCCATTTTATCCACTACAAATTGCACATTGACAAGTCCGGGATCGAAACCGGAATTACGCTGTGGGGAGCCAGACGTAGAAAGCGGGCGAATATAAAATTGATTTTTACTGTATGTTTTTCAGTCTCTTCAGAAAAGTATATATATATATATGTAATTTGAATTATGGTAAGCACGACATGACGCAAAAAATTTAATTTCATAGAAGTTGTAGAAATAGAACATGCCCTTGTGAACTGGACTCAGTTGCCGAAAAATAAGGTACAACTGTGGGCCAGTGTAATGAGTATTGTATTGAATATTTAGCTACAATAATGGGCGGAATTTCCTGAGCAGGTAAAAATCTTTCAACTGTCGAAAGAAGATCCTATGCTACAGACTGAGTTAAGGTCTTTCACAGGTTTGAATCTTGTTTATAACACTGGCCGCTCAGCAGGAACCCTCAATAATGTGTAACATAACCGGACAGTGAAATTAAAATGTCAAGAAAGACAATTTTTATTTTTTTCGCTGCCATTATTTGTGTCTGTAAGTAAGCAATACACTTGGAGCTCCTTAAGAGATATGAAATTGAAAACCTTGGTGTCGTTCGGATCTATAATTTGTTTAATTTTTTGTAGTTTATAAAAGGCCTCTCTCAGTGACCAACATTCTGCACGTTGAATTGCCGAATGATTGCAAATAATGAATTAGAATTTAACAGGAAGAAAGTGTTAATGGCTTAACTGAGACAGTGTCCCTGCATTAACTTATAGAATCAGAATAACATACGAAGTAAATCGATGACGATATTTGGTGTCACGCGCAAGATTCAAAACCATCACTTCCCCAGGACAAATCAGAAGTGTTCGGCTGTACTGGAATTTTTTACAAACCTCGTCTACAATGTGATATTATACGGACTTGAAGAAACATTTCGCGGTTTTCGAAATAAGGACTACTGGGATGAACGATTTTTATATAACTTGCATTCGCGGTACTGGACACAGAGGTAGAAAGTAGGATGTTCGGTTGTCAGAATGCTATATACTACGTCATGCATGACGCCCATTTTCACTACCACATTAAAAGCGATTTAACTGTGACTCCTTTATAAACACGATCATTCCGTATATTCATCATCATTATATCTGAGAGATGCTGTGTCTGACAAGGCACGGTGTGACAGGTGTTTACTCTGCCATTCTAAGAAGGATGGAACAAATTGTGCAGTCCCTCTCACGTTACTGTATTGTACAAACAACTTTAAGTGTAACACAAAGCGCGGCAAAATACGGTGGAGATAAAACACTGCTAACACATCAGTCATCAAGTATATTCCAAACTTGCTAAACGTTGTATTGTATTGATTAGTATTTGTGCATCGTATACATAAAACGAGTAGCTTTGTGGAGCGATGGGAATTTATACTCAAAATTAAGCCCTTTCGCGGTTTGGCCGGATTACCAGTTGTTTTGACGTGACGGTTCCGTACAATTTGACATTGATTTCTCCTTTGAAATTTTTACTTTGTTAAAATTGTTGTTCATCTTCTCATGTAATTAGACGATATGCAGACTCTGATGTTGATAAGATCATTAAATGACCAAGAAACAATAAATCATTTGTGATGTATATGCGACATGGATAACATTCGGGAGATCCCGGGTTTCCTCATCTCGTCTCAGCAAACACTAGATTACGCCTACAAGAAATAGAAAAAGTTGACCTCCTCTTGCATCACAATTTTTTCGTTCATTTTATGATTCATTCGGTTTTCTGAAACTCCTTCAGCTTAAGCAATATCGTAAAATAAACCAAAAGTTATGCGTTATAATATATTCGTCTGGGGGAATGCCAGTACAATAGGCAGGGACATATTCTCACGGAACCAAGAACTGTAACATTATTGCATGCCAAAAGAGAAGACAATCAGCAATAGTTATAGATTCTGAAGGCCTATCACTATCATTCACCGTCTTCGAAGTGTGAATAATCTTATTTTATATCCGGGAAGACCAGAAGTCGCGCTTAGGCCGAAAGTGACAGTATTATTCCGTGAATGTTTATGGTTGTACTCACTTTCCCCTAAAACTTGCTGGAATAATATTTTAACCCAAGCCACAGTAGCCTACTTCGATATCTAGTCAATGTGTAATTAAATATTATCCAACCAATCGATGGTGTAATTCAGAAGGCGTCCTGAATTAGTCAAGAAGAGAAATGTGATGTATATGAACTGGAGGACAAGCCAACCTGCAGGTTTTACGTGGTTCTATTCTTTCCGTCCCGAAAAGTGGAGAGTAGTGTAGGTCTACTCTATATGTTACTTTGATATGATTTCTGATCAATAATTCATTAATACCCCATTCCCCAGTTCACTCTTACAAAGTGTGTTATTGACAGTTCCTTTAAATAAATAAAAAAAATATATGAACATAAATATATCAAACATAACTTCTCGACATTCTCTATTCTACTTACCCTGTAACATACCTTGTAAGAATAAGTGGAAATAGAGAAAACAAATCTAGTTTTCTGTAGGTGGAATATGTTGAATTTTGTGAGGTTAGGAAATTCATTTAGAGAGGACATAATCTCCTTGAAAAGTGAGGAGTTAAATTGGCGGTCATAGAGAAATATGGGAAAGAATATATAGTATAAAACCAATGACTGTAATAAATCTAGAGCTTATTTTTAATTTCCTCGTGCTATTAATGTATTCGGTCCTCAGCAATTTATCGATTTGCGGCAAATTATTTCGCTTTCAGCTAGCAGAAAAATGTAAACGGTTACGAAATAATTCTTAAGTCAACTGGCAACTCGTAGTTGCGAAAGTGTATCTCTGTTTGGGTGATAAGTTGAGATTAAAATGGGAATTGGCAGGGAGCGAGTGGGACTGACTACGTGTAGGTAGCAAGGCAGACACTGGACCGGACGTTTTCCTATTCTGGAGGGACATGGTAAAGTTTCCTTCTGCGAATTCCCTGCAACACACTTTTTAAATCGATTCGCTTATCTCCTTCTCCTAAAAGCAATTAAATCTTGTCGGGTGATTTACCGAGCCATGCTAATCCAAGGTTTCAGAGACTTTCTCAGCATTCATCATCCGGGCAGTGAGAGGCTTATTCGTGCGGAATTTCCCGACATTCCGAGAAGATTTCTCGCCAGAAACCGAGCTGTTTATTCCACTGTGACATGAAAATTCCTTTGCGTTTAGTTATGAAGACTGACAATATTTTGATAACTTATTAGCCAACTACTACGAATTACGTGTATGTAAATAATTCTCTAATGACATCACTATCATACCATGTGACGGACTTTCTAACTCTCTGGTAGCAGGAAACGAAGCTTCAACATGAGAAATTCCTGTTCACCTCAAGTTCCTACAGCTCACCTTACCATTTAGAACCCAGCTGCAACCATAAACAATTATGCATTTTGTCACAAAGTATTTATATTTTCTTAGTTATTACAACAAACAGCAATTAATTCAGAAAAAAGTTAACTCGTTTTTATTTCTAAAGGAAGCTCTCTCTCTCTCTGTAAGTTAAGAATTGAAATTTAATATATGAATTCTATTCGGTTGAATACGTGATAAGTCACCTGTCACCACGGCACGGCGCGTCTTCAGACTGCGGATGGAGGAACGGCTTCCAATATGCGGGGTAGCTGCGAATACATTGAAAAAGCAGTCGCGGACAGCTGACGAGGCGTGGCCTTCAGGGTTTGGACGAAGTAAAAATGACTGTTTTATGAAACATACACAGTTGCCTCGGACTTGGACTGATCCTTAGGTGGGACAATGATATTAAAATAGATCTTCAAGGAGTGGGACGGAGGGAAGGTCATGAATTAGATCGATCTGGTTCAGAGCAGGGGTGGGTGGCGAGCTCTTGTGAATGCGATAATGAAACCTTGGTTTCCATAAAATGCGGGGAATTTCTTGACTAGCTGAGAGCCGGTTTGCTTCTCAAGAATGACTCTACTCCAGGAAGTTAGTTATTCGGCAGAGTATCAGTGCTCAAAGCGTTAATATTTTAATATTATTTCTTCGTAAGTTTAAAAATATTGTTTGTGAGCCGTTTAGGTATGTCGAATGATGTCAATAACTAATAAACTATGCAATTTGAAACTTGGGATGCGTAGGACTGGGAAGGGGTTATGTAGGTGTAGATTATTAGACAGGCAAATTCTGGTAGTTGCTATTTTGCACATTTGAACATACTCTTCCACTATTCTTCTGCGCCTGGAGAAAGCAGTTGAAGTATTCGGTCACATATTCGGTAACACTAGCTTAAATAATTGGGGTGCGAGGGAAGTAGGATAAAGCGGCTTGGGGCATGGGCCAATTGCTTGATGTTGTAAATGTGGTAATTAAGTTCGGATCCCCTAGAAGACTGGGAATTCTTGAACAGCTGAGCAACATTCCGCTTTTCAAGAAATAGTTGGCTGCACGGATTTATTTAAATTATGAAAATTATTAGAGATAAACTATAAAGTGGCAAGTGAGAAGTGAACTTCAGTAGAGGAGGAAAGACTGATATTTCTTGGCGTTATTTTCGAAAATTTGATTCCGAAATTAATTTTAAGTCGGCAGTGAAGAAGCATAAGGCTTCAGCGACCTCAGAGATGACAAGGCAAGTAGGGAAAATTTGCAGAAAGGCAGCCCCATTTCTTCACAATATCTGCTGGCTGGCCTGTCCGTATAAAAAACAACAGCAGATCTGAGGAAAATTGTGGAAATGATTTTACCAAACTTCGACAAGACTTTAAAATATTGGTTAAATCTGAACGACAGTAAGTTAAAGTTTTAAGGAGTTCTGCTTGCTTTTGTACGTGAAACTTTGGTGCGTTTAGGTGAATATTTATCGAAAAGAAAAAAGTCTCCAACGAAAGTATTAGGAAGATAAATATTTATTGTACATCGTGGCCATTTTCCGGCAAGACCTATGAGTTCACATGAGCAAAAGTTGTTCCATCCTTGTGCCTCTACTCTCGTCCTATGTGTCGGTTTTATGCCGTTTGCGACACAGCTACATCGGTCGCCATTCAAGATATGCAAATCTAGAACAAACAACAGAGAAAAAACACCAGAATTTTTATATCGTGTGCAGATTTTCTTACAGTTTAGTTTTAGACATATGAATGTACTTTGGGAGGGTAACGGAATCGTACGCGATTACTCGAGATACAAAAGTAACTATGTTGTGATTTAACAACAGCATTAGGAAAAAAAAAGAGCCTGTGGAAGCCTCTGGTATCATCACACCTATAGGTGTGATGATACCAGAGGCTGTGTAATGCAATTTTGACCTCCTGATGATGAGCGCATGTGCTCGAAACATGTAGAGGCATGAAATAAAACTTATTGTGAAACAAAAATTTTGTACATCAAGTTGGTTAATTACTGAGATAAATAAGTTGTATTTAGTGTCGCCACAAAGTAAAAGAAGAATTACACGGACGGTGCCGACCAGTCCGCCGCTGACGGCGTACATGACCTGAGCTAACTGGGGTCGCCACGGTACTGCAATATAAGTACATCGCTTACAAGCACTATACTATATAGACGGAAGCCTACATGGGAATCCGTATGATATCCCGTTACTGGTTTTCCACCCTTGATCAATCGTGAGTCTGAGAGGTGACGATTCGGTAATAACCGTGACCCTAAAAACACTTTCAACAGGATTTCACATAGCTTGCGGTTCCAGTGCGTGTAATACATACGGAACTATAATCATTACTCACCATCTTATCGTCAGGGGGATTCATTAGTCTCAACAGCGTAACGGACCGGAAGGCTCGTGATCGACTTCCAAGCATGAGAGAAGCAGTGGAAACTAAAAAGATGGTTCAGTCATTTTAGTAAATAGAGTGCAGGCTAAAAGACGTAATGTAAAAATCTCGGCCCAAGTGGAAATATAAACCCGAATTTCTGCATGAGAATTATTCCTTATGCTCCACAATATCCAGATCGGATCTGGGACCCAGTGAACCTAAGGACTGAATACTTGGATTTATAACAGCCAGAACACGAAATTGATAACCAACCTCTATCTAATCCGCCAAAATAAAGAGGCTTGAAACTGCTTCATGTGAGCTTCTGTACCTGGGAGTCGGCATTTGAAACCGCGGTTACGTTGTATATTTGGGAAACTTCAAATGAAAATTAGACATGAGTCCTTTTTGCATCAGCATTTTCAGGCCGACTGAGCTCAAGTGTATACCTGTCCAAATATAACGAAGCTAAATGTCTCTCATCTGCTGCGATTACATCTCGAGTCAATTAGGGAGCCTTCTGCCAGTGTAAGGCCATCACACAGTAGCTGTGTAATTTCATGCCTCATTCTTCCTTTGCGACGTCTTTTTTTTTTTCGCCTAAACGCGTATTAAACAAAGTATTATATTCATATTGCGGCGTCTACACAACTTCCCCAGTCCCTTATAAAAGGCTATAAAGTGCAAAGAATAAAATATTGCCACCTACTTCATGTGTATACTTGGTATAACATACGTTTAAATTTAACTGCTCCTTTCGTAAGAGGTTAATCTGTTAAAATGAGACATACAATTAGGTTGCTATAAAAGTCTTACATTAAAATTGATGAATCATCTGTTAAACTTTAAGTGTCTCTGACAGGTGCATGGACTTTGTGACAGGGGTGTTTTCAGAACGTCTTTGTGCAGCGTTCAAGACAAGTTGCGCTCTTAAATAATAGATCAATTTAAAGGCAGTTTCAGTGCTTTGAGGTAAAAATGGTACATAAGTACATAATATGTAAAGATTCAGTACCTACCTTGCAGATAAAACCTTACTTCTCCATTGCAAAAGTAGAGCAGCGTGAGCTGCGTCGGGAAAGTAATCGATATTAATTCCGAAGTATCTCCGAAACACAAAAAGGGGTTCTGTGGCAAAATGCAAAAACCCGTATTGTTAGAATACATGACCAGCTACTACATATATTGACCACTGGATTCTAACCTTTGAAGGCCCAGTTTTTCACCTAATGACCACCTTATCTAACATTAAAACTTCATGAATTCTGCCCACAGAAACAATTGCAAATATTTTGTATGTCTCAAAACAGACAACGATTGTTTCCCAGCAATAACCTATTGGTTTCTAGGTCTTTGGCAAGGTTTCGAAAAAGGGTCTACTGGCCGCGGCATATCTGTCCTTCCGAACATGGAAAAAGTCTCGGCTCCTTCTGGAAGGATTTTTGTGTGTGTTTTTTTTTAATTAGGGACCTCAAGAGAAAATTCAGTTTTAGTTAAAACTTGACGAAAATATTTGATCATTGATAGCAACATTTAAAACTAAAAAATGTAGAAGAAAAGCATTACATTGCTGTGATAAACCAAATGAATTTTTCGATATATTTCAGGTTATTCTTGTCTTTAAAAGTGCAAAACAGTTAGGATTGGAAGTTAGAATTTGGCTAGATACAACGAAGATCCATTTTGTATTTACCAAATTCTCCCCAACCACACCAAAACTCAGCACATATATCTTGTCTGTACAACAGTTACATGGTCTTCCAGTAGTAAATAGCAAAAGAACAAGGCTAGGGACCCTGTGGAAATTACGAAGTTGCGGTCATTGTGTCGATGTGCGCAAATCACATATAAGAGAGATTACATTTGTCGATATATCTACACAAACATTGAAAGGATGCTAAAGACACTTCATATATACGCTGAGCAGTATATACCACTCACAGTTCGTAATGTTTAATATCCTACCTTCTGTAACAACAAAATGGTGGATGCACGAACCTCGTATCGACAGCGATACTACATTCGCTCCCAAAATGCAGTAACTAACCAAATTATCCAGAAATAGTTAGTGAAAACAATAATTACAGGAAGACTTGGTTTAATATCTTCAAAAAAGATTTTCTAAAAAAAAAAAACTATGAAACTTCAGGATCGCAGTGTGCAAAGCACACAAATGGAAACCTTATATTTTGGGCGGACCAAATCTTCCCAGTCTTGAGAGAAATTAATATTTCACGAAGAAGTTTATGAAGATCATTGTCCTCTGAGATGCAGAGCTGTGTAGGCTTGCAGAATTTTATCAAGGTTTTAGAAAAAATTCTGCCTCTATATTGACGTTAGGAAAGCAAAGTTTCGTGAAAAATTGGAGAGCATGTCCTACCGAAACGCTGGCATACTTCTATCACCTTGCACGGCATTACGTCTCAGACGACATTTAACCTTATTTAACCTTTTGGCGCCGGAATTATTTTTTTAAATTTTAGCACACTCTGTAAATAAAATGTGAATAATACAGGAACCAAATACGCTAGCATTATGAAACAAACTGCATTTTGAAGAGAAAAAACGGTGAGTATATACCACGTTTAAAATATTCAGTACCTATCTTATGCGTATTGGACCGTGCATCATCTTGATATTTGAATAAAGGTTGACCAACTTGATGACACTTGCTTTATTATCTACTGCTCAACATGTTTCAGACGTTAATACGTCCATCTTCAGGA
>Ga0131853_10023305_pt1 | contig 11184 bp, 12 predicted proteins | sample TergutLab28metaG_FD_92764 | JGI IMG/M metagenome (GOLD analysis project Ga0131853, IMG submission 92764) | Labiotermes labralis P1 segment gut microbial communities from Petit-Saut dam, French Guiana - Lab288 P1 (version 2) (version 2) | ecosystem: Host-associated > Arthropoda: Insects >...
AACGGGCGCTTTTTGTTTGGCGCGCTCAGCCGCTTTATGCCAAGCGACACGATTACCCTGCTGGAAGGGCTGGGCGTTGCGCTAAAAATTGAGCGCGGCGGGCGGATCTTCCCGATGAGCGATAACGCACACGAAATTGCCGACGCGCTGGTAAAACACGCAAAAAACAGCGGCGTAAAGTTTGAGCAAGCGCGCATCACGGAACTGCCCACAGGCTATGACGCAACCATTATTGCCACAGGCGGGGTTTCTTACCCGAAAACGGGCTCGACCGGCGATGGCTATGAACTGGCACGGCAAGCAGGGCATACTATTGTGGAACCCAAAGCCGCGCTTGTGCCATTGGAATGCCACGAAGGCTTTTGCGCGAAACTGATGGGCCTTACTCTGCACAACGTCAGCCTTGAGGTGTGGGATACAGAGCGCTGCCGGGTGGTTTACAAAGACTTTGGCGAGCTGCTGTTTACACACTTTGGAGTGAGCGGACCGATGGCCTTGAGTGCCAGCTGCCACATGGAAAACATGCAGCCGGAACGCTACCAGCTTTGGTTGGACTTAAAGCCCGCGTTAAGCCATGAAAAGCTCGACAGTCGCATATTGCGCGATTTTGGCGAAACGCCCAACAAAAATTTCATCAACGCGCTTAACAACTTGCTGCCCAAAACCCTGGTACCGGTTGTTGTGCAGCGCAGCGGTATTGCGCCGGGCACACGCGTAAATCAAATCACGAGAGAACAGCGGCAAGACCTGATCGTTCTGCTAAAAAAATTCACACTGACCGTCACAGGCTTTCGTCCCATTGAGGAAGCGATTATCACCAGCGGCGGTGTGTGCGTGAACGAAGTGCAACCCAACACCATGCAGTCAAAACTTGCGCCAGGGCTGTTTTTCGCCGGGGAGGTGCTGGATGTAAACGCCTACACCGGCGGCTATAACCTGCAAATTGCATTTTCAACAAGTAAGCTGGCAGGCGAAAGCGCGGCCAAGCTTTGATGAATTTGTCAACTGAAGGAGAAGTTCTAACATGACCATAGCGATTGATGGCCCTTCGGGCGCGGGAAAAAGCACCATCGCGCGCCAAGCCGCGCAACGGCTGGGCTTTGCTTACATCGACACCGGAGCGCTTTACCGCGCAATCGGCCTGGCAGCCATGCGGGCAGGCACCTGCACAAAAGACGAGCAAGCCATAGCTGCCTGTTTGCCAAATCTTGCGCTTTCGGTGCAATATTTGGGCGGCATACAGCACGTTTTTTTGGGCGATGAAGACGTTTCGGAAAAAATTCGCAGCCCAAAAGCATCTTTAGCCGCTTCTGATGTAGGAAAAGTGCCTGCTGTGCGCGACTACTTATTGGAACTGCAGCGCAATTTGGCGTATGCGCAGGATAGCATACTGGACGGACGGGACATTGGAACAGTTGTGTTGCCGCAGGCCGACGTGAAAATTTTCCTTACGGCTTCGGCAGAAGAACGCGCACGCCGCCGCTGGCATCAGTTAAAAGAAAGTGGCACGGACGAGCCTTACGAGAAAGTTCTGGCAGAAGTAATTGCGCGCGACGAGCAAGACATGAACCGCGCCATCGCCCCGCTAAAGCCCGCCAAAGACAGCATTACGTTGGACACGACCAACATGACTCTGGAAGAAAGCGTAAACGCTGTAACTTCAATCATTCAGGAGAAATGAGCATGAGCAAACCTTACGAATATAACTGGCAACGCATTAAACCCTACAACACTTACCGCTTTGGCAAGTATTTGTTGCGGCCAATTACACGACTATTGTTTAAAGTGAAAGTGCATGGCCGAGAAAACCTCCCCAAAAGCGCACGCGGGGTTATTTTGGCTTGCAACCACTTAAACGCAATCGACCCTTCTTTTTTGGTGGCGGCTACGATGCTGCCTTGGCGTTTCATCGGTAAAAAGGAGTTGTTTCAAAGCCCATTGACCGGCTTTCTTTACAGTCGCTTTGGCGGCTTTCCGGTGGATCGCGACATCATCGACCGCCGCGCACTGGAATATGCCATCGCCGTGATGGAAGATGGCCGCTGCGGCCTTGGGATTTTCCCTGAAGGCCAGCGCTCCCCTGATGGCAGGCCGCAACCGGCTAAAGCCGGGGTCGCCATGCTCGCCCGCAAAGCCAGGGCTGACATCCTCCCCTGCTCGCTGTATTGGGAGGGTAAGCTTAAACTCCGGCAAAAAGTCACTGTGCGCATTGGCGAGTTGATTCCGTTCGAACAGCTCGACATGGGTGATAGACCAAACAAGCGCGAAAGCCTTGCGGCAACTGAGAAAATCATGGCGACAATCACGGCATTATGGGAACAGGGACATGGTTTAAAATGAGGAGAATGAGATGTCCATTATTTTGGCCAAATCCGCCGGTTTTTGTTTTGGTGTGAAACGCGCGGTAGACATGACCTGTGATTTGCTCAACAAAGGCCAGCGTGTAACCTTGCTTGGCGAGCTGATTCACAATAAACAAGTGACGCAGGAGCTACTTGCGCGGGGCGCGTCGATTGTGGACAACCCCGCCAAATGTCGCCCTGGCGACACATTGGTGATCCGCGCCCATGGAGTGACACGCGAAACCATGTGCGAAATTGAGCAACTGGGGCTTAGTGTTTGCGACGCAACTTGCCCCTTTGTCCAAAAAATCCATCGAATTGTTGCTGCGCATTCCATGCGAGATGCACCAACGCTCATTTTTGGCGACTCAAACCATCCGGAAGTCATCGGCATTCGCAGTTGGGCCAAAGGAATGGTTTTCATCTTACATAGTTATGAAGAATTGCAGTGTTTGTTGCAAAAGCACCAATCTTGGGTAGAAATTCCTCTTCTCGCAGTAGCACAGACCACTTTTTTAGCGCAAGATTGGAAAAAAAGTATAGAAATTCTTCGAAAACACTGTACAAACGCAAAAATATATGATACAATATGTTGCGCGACTGAGCTTCGACAAAAAGAAGCAGGCCATTTGGCAGTATCTTGCGATGCCATGGTAATCATTGGCGACCGGCTGAGTTCCAACACCGGCAAACTGCTGGCGGTATGCAGAGCGTTGTGTCCCTCCTATTTGGTTGAGGGTTCAAGCGACCTGTTTGCACATAAACAAGCGTTTTCCCGCTTAAGCACCATTGGCTGCACAGCGGGCGCGTCGACCCCGGCGCGCACAATACAGGAGGTACTTAACACCATGTCCGAACTGACCAACCAACCCATAGCCCAGGAAGATCTGCCCCAAGAGGAACCCGTAAGCGAAGAATTGCAGGCTACGCAAGCCGCTGTTGAAGAGGCTGCTGTTGCTGAAGTGTTTGCCACGACGGAAGACGATGAGTTTTCCGCAGCGCTAGAGGCTTCATTGCAAAGCATGAGCACCGACCAAAAAGTAAAAGGCATCGTCACAGCGGTCAACCAGTCCGAGATACAAGTTGACATTGGCCGCAAACAAACCGGCTATGTTGCTGCATCGGAATATAGCAACGACCCCAACGCCGACCCAACGCAGGAAGTCGCTTTGGGTGATGTGCTTGACCTGATTATCCTCAAGACAAACGATGCTGAGGGCACCGTTCAACTTTCGAAGAAAAAGTTTGATTCCGTGGCTGCCTGGAACAAAATTGTAGAGGCGGAAGAAAGCGGCGAAATACTGGAAGGCAAAGTCATTGATGCAGTCAAAGGCGGCGTGCTGGTACTCAGCGGCGGCATGCGCGTGTTTGTACCGGGCTCCCACAGTGGTCTGCCCCGCAATGAACCGCTAGACAGCCTGAAAGGCGAAGCCGTGCGTTTCCGCATCATTGAAGTAAACAAACAACGCCGTCGTGCAGTGGGTTCTGTGCGCGATGTCGCACGCGAAGAGCGCCGGGCCGCTGAGCAAACTTTCTGGGAAAGCGCTGAAGTTGGCCAGGTGATTCAAGGCACAGTAAGATCCATTGTAAGCTATGGCGCATTTGTGGACATTGGCGGCCTTGACGGCATGGTACATATCTCTGAGCTTTCTTGGTCACGCGTGAAAGATCCATCGGAAGTTCTTAGCGTGGGTGATGTAATTGAAGTTTATATCAAAGGGCTAGACCCTGAAAAGCGCAAAATTTCGCTGGGCTACCGCAAAGCGGAAGACAACCCTTGGGAAATCCTGCGCGCGAAATATCCGGAAGGCAGCGTCGTGGAAGCTACAATTGTGAGTTTTACCAGTTTTGGTGCTTTTGCACGCGTAATACCAGGCGTTGATGGATTGATCCACATTTCGCAAATTGCACAACAGCGTGTAGAAAAACCACAAGATGTGCTGAACATTGGCGAAGTTGTGCAGGCAAAGCTGCTTGCGGTCGACTTTGAAAAGCGCCGCGTAAGTCTTTCCATTCGTGCGCTGATTGAAGACAACGAACCAGAGTTTGAGCCCGAACCAGAGCTGGAAGACTTAGAAGACGCTGTAGTGTTTTCTTCTTCAACGCCGGACGACGACGAGCCCGTTGCACCAGCGGTAATTGCAGAAGAAGAAACACCTGCTGTTGACGCTGAATAGCGGCCTCTCCCCTGTTCCCGCCAAAATAATAATTTAGCCCGCTTTGGATTACAAAGCGGGTTTTTTCATTTAGTATGTTTGCATTGATGCTTGCATAACTATTTAGCAGGAATGCAAGGGGGAATAACACATGACCATGACCGTATTGATTCACAACATGAGAACCCACCAAATGGAGCGCTTTGAGCGCAGCGCCCATGAACCCATGCCCTATGCCAACCCAACGCTGACGGTTGGAGAGTTTCGCGGCAGATCACAATCACATTTGCTTTGGTCTAACACCGCCACAATGGAATCATGGGTGGCCTTTCGCCAGTTATGGGGCCAGCCAATTTTTGTGCCGTTCGTGTTTCGTCGCATGGGAGAAGGCGGCCATGCGCTGCAAAGCCAACATTATGCTGGCACAGCATTTGACATGGGGCAGAACATCGGTAATGCAGCGCGGGCACAAATGCGCAATTTGGCCATAAGCAGCGGGCTTTGGGGCCACGTTGACCCTGCACACCTGACACCGACCTGGGTGCATGTGGACCGCCGCACATTTCCACCCGCATGTGCTGCCGGTTACCCACTACAACGGCGCGGCAGCATTGGCGTTTACACTTGCGTGCTGCAAGATGCTTTAAACACTGTAAACAACGCAGGTCTTGCGATTGATGGTCTGTTTGGGCCAATCACCAACGCAGCGGTGGAACGTTTCCAAGGCAACAACCGCTTGTTGGTAGACGGCATTGTAGGGTGCAACACCTGGCGAGCATTGACAAGCCAAGCGGTTGGCGCAGGCGTTCGCTGGTAAACATCATAGAAACAGGCAGGGTTTTGCTGCATGCTTGGTTCTTGTTCTCCTAAAGTCGAATGTCCAGGAACATACGCAGGCCAGCTGCATCAACTTCCCAACGGAATTGCCAACCTGCAAGTGTGGCCAAGGTGCGGCAAAATGCGAATCCATAGTCCTCAGGTTGCGCAAGTTTTTCTTCCTCACCTGGCAATGAGAACAACGGCGCTTGCAACAGCGGCTGGCCACCTTCTGTCCGCAAACCCAGCAACAATGTTTGGCCGATGCGTGTGGCCCCCATGTGAAGCTGTTTTCCACTCGGAGCACAGCGCAAACCGCAAGTGACCATCTCTTCCAGCAAAAACCGCACAAGCCGGTGTGGGACTTCCACGCTCTGCAACGCTTCTTCCGGCGGGCGGCGCACGGCCACACCGGCATATAAAAACTCGCCGCGCAAGTTATTGAGTGCTTCATTAATCACCGCAACAAGTGCTTGTGGTTCACCCGGCGCCTGCCTGATTTTCTGCAATTTTAGCAGAGCTTGGGCATAACTGACTGTGCCGCGTGCCTGCAAGCATTTGTGCTGCAACAGCTGCGCTTCCTGCGGCTTTTTTGCCAGGCGTGAAAGCTCGCGCATGCCACCAGAAAGCGTTTGCAGCACTTGCTCCATAAATTCCATGTCTGGCACAAACGAAGGTGGCGCTGGCGAACCTTTCTGTGGATCGGCAGGCTTTTTCTTGCGTCTTAGCATGTGTAAATCCCCTAAGAGTATAAATAATCGAAATACGACTGGGTATCTTCATGTTCATTTTGATGACGAAACACAGTGAGTGCAAGACCTATGGTAAGGTAAAGACTCAAGTTGGCCGAGCCTCCCGCGCTAAAAAATGGCAATGTAATACCCGTGACTGGCAAAAGGCGTACCGCAACGCCAATATTAACAATTGCCTGCGCGCCAATCATGAACGCAGCACCCGCGCACATCAAGCGTGCCCGCAAATTGCGTGTGCGGCCACTGACCCGAACCAGACGAATAATCACCGCAGCAAGGAGCAGTATTACTGCCAAAGCGCCCAAAAAGCCCAACTCTTCGCCCACAAGAGAAAAGATCATATCGCTATCTTGCACTGGCACTGGCACACTGCCGTTGAACAAGCCGCGACCAGTAAGCTGCCCGGCACCAATAGCGGCCATAGACTGGTTTTGTTGAAACATTACTGTATTTACAACACTTTCAGGCAGTGAAGAAGGCCAATAAAGCGCCAGAATGCGGTTGCGCTGAAAATCATCAATAAAATTAAACCAAAGCAAGGGCATCGCAGCTGCAGCCGTAGCAAAAATCGCTAGAAACCAGCGCAGCTTTAACCCTGCCAAAAATAACATGCCGATCGTCGCGAACAGCAGCACCAATGCACTGCCCAAGTCACCCGTTACTGCCACCAAGCCAAATGGAATAATCGCATGGATACCCAAAAGCACAACATGGCGTAACTTGTTGATGTGCTCCCGCACACGGTGCAAGTGCCAGGTAAACGAGATAATAAATGCAAGTTTGAGCAACTCCGACGGCTGGAAATAAAGCTGATCCGGTATCAAAGTCAACCAGCGGGTAGCATCATCACGCCCAGGAGGACTAACACCAAACGGAATCAACGCCAGCATCAGCAACAGGCTTATGCCAGCAATCACATACCAAAAGCGCAACAAAATCTCGTAGTCCAGAAAACTCATGGCAAGGGCAGCAATCAGGCCTAAGCCCACCCCCAGAGCACTTGTGACCACCGTAGTAGAAAATGCACGGTCGGCCAATTCAGCGGCACTGAGCGTTGCGGAGTGCACCATGAGCAACCCAAAGGCCGAAGTGACCATACACAAAATAAGCGTTGGCCAGTCAGTACCTTTAAGCAGGCTCTTCATGCCGCCGCTGCTCCCCTGCAAGATACTTTTTTGTTTTGTGCTGTATTTCGCCATAATTTAAGTGTTCTCGTTTCTGCATTTCATTCCTACACTACCATTATAGCGCATTTCTTTCAAAGATTCAAGAAAAAGTTCTTTCTTTTACACGAAAATTGTGTTATAATATGCGCATGAGTATCCAGCACTTTATCACCTATAACACAGATGAAACAGAACAAGTAGGCTTTAGCCTGGCTACAAAACTTGCGCCAGGTGCAGTTGTTGCGCTATTCGGAGATTTGGGTGCCGGCAAAACAGCGTTTGTACGCGGATTGGCGAAAGGGTTGGGCGTGACCAAGCACGTTTGCAGCCCTACCTATGCCCTTGTGCACGACTATGGCAAGCTAATCCACTTCGACATGTATCGCATTGCCGGGCCGGGTGACTTGGAAAGCACCGGCTGGTATGACTACCTATACCAAACAAGTGTACTTGCCGTGGAGTGGAGCGAGCATATTCTAAAAGAGCTGCCTGCGGAAGCAGTATGCGTGACCATCACAGCCGGCAACAACGACAACGAGCGGAGGATTTGCATTGATTACCCTGGGAGTTGACACTTCAGCGACCACAATTTCCGTGGCCCTCACGCAGGGCACAGCATTGCTGGGCGAGAGTTTTGCTCGGTCAAAACAAAATCACAGCGCGGCGCTTTTGTCGATGATCGACAACTTATTAACGCACTGCGGATTATCCATTGCCGACATTGAACGCTTTTGCGTAACGCAAGGGCCCGGGTCATTCACGGGGCTGCGCATTGGTGTTGCTACAATAAAAGGTCTGGCAACAGCGCAACACAAACCCTGTGTAGGCGTCTCAACGCTAAAAGCCATGGCAGCGGGCGCAGCAATTTTAAACGGCACGCTATGTTGCGCGATGGATGCGAGGCACAGCCAGGTATATGCTACTTTATTTGACAATGGCACGCGTTTGTATAATGATGAAGCGCTTACAATTTCTGCGTTGGAACAACGGCTAGAACAATTGAATAATCCAGTTTGGTTTTTGGGTGACGGCGCATCGTTGTGCCATGGCGCCATGCAAAAGCGCCCTAACTGGAACCTGGCACCCGAGCAACTGCGCTATCAGCGGGCCTACGGCGCAATTTTGGCGGCAGAAGAAACGGACTACGCTTTGCCAGAGGCGCTCTGCGTGAACTACCTGCGGCCAAGCCAAGCCGAACGGGAGCGACAAACATGAACGATGCGTAAAATTTTCACATAATGCTTTACAAAGCGACAAAAAAATGCGATAATAGGAAAGCATACCCAAATGCACCAAAATATCTTTTCTGTAGGAAAGGAACTGCTATGTGTAATGAACTGGAGCGCCTGAGCGCATTGTGTTTAGAAAAAAATAAGATTGACCCACAGCTTTACATTGATAACAATGTCTTCCGCGGCCTGCGCGACAAAGAAGGCAATGGCGTGAAAGCTGGGCTTACAAAGATTTCCACCATCACTTCATTTCGGAAAAATGAAGCCGGCGAGCGCGTGAATTGCCAGGGCGAATTGCGCTACCGCGGCATTGACGTAAAAGAGTTGTGCAAAGGCTTTTTGGATGCTAACCGTCTGGGCTTTGAGGAAACCGCATATTTGTTGCTGTTTGGCGATTTGCCAACCAGAACACAGCTTACGGAGTTTCACGCGTTGTTGGCTCAAAATTGCCAGCTGCCATCTAATTTTGTGCGCGACGTAATTATGAAAGCTCCGCGGCGTGATATGATGAACACGCTCTCACGTTCAGTGCTCACTTTGGCGGCGTATGACGAAAAAGCAGACGACATCACAATTCCCAACGTGCTTGCACAATGTTTGCGGTTGATTGCTGTATTTCCACTGTTGGCGGTATATGGCTACCATTCGTTCAATCACTACCAATGCGATGAAAGTCTTTACATCCATCGGCCCGACCCAACCCTCTCTACCGCTGAAAATGTGTTGCGCCTGCTAAGACCCGATAAATCTTACACTGCATTGGAAGCTCAAATTCTTGATCTGGCGCTTGTGTTGCATATGGAACACGGCGGCGGCAACAACTCCACATTCACCACCCATGTTGTTTCCTCTTCCGGGACTGACAGCTATTCCGCCATTGCGGCCGCACTTGGCAGCTTGAAAGGCCCCAAACATGGCGGCGCAAACATCAAGGTAGTGGAAATGATAGAAGACTTGAAAGAAAATGTGAGCGACACCACAGATGAAGATGAAGTGCGCGCGCATTTGGTAAAGTTGCTCAACCGCGAAGCTTTTGACAAAAAGGGCTTGATTTATGGCATGGGCCATGCTGTGTATAGCTTAAGCGACCCACGGGCAGACCTGTTCAAGCAATTCACCCAACAGCTTGCCACCGAAAAAGGCGAAAAAGCTGAATTTGATTTATATGACATGGTAGAGCGCATTGCTCCTGAAGTCATTGGCGCGAAGCGACGCATTTATAAAGGCGTTTCGGCCAATGTGGACTTTTACTCCGGCTTTGTTTACAGGATTTTGGGCATTCCCGGTGAGCTTTACACGCCGATGTTCGCTATCGCCCGCATTGTGGGCTGGAGCGCACACCGCTTAGAAGAACTGATCAATCAGGACAAAATCATTCGCCCAGCTTACCAAAGTGTGATTGATCCTTACGACTACATCCCTGTGGAGGATCGCTAATCATGCGCAATATTTTAATTGCGGCGGTTTTTTTGTGCCTTGTGGGACTTGCGCTTTCGTGGGAATATCGCGGCGATCAGTGGCGTAAACTGTTATGGGTATTTCGTGGGCTTTCCATGGCAGTGGCGTTGCTTGGCCTGGTCGGTTTTTTTGTGAGCTATCCGCATGGGTTAGAACTTGGCACCTGCCTTGCGGCCATTGGCGTGAATTTGCCGTTGGCAAGCTTGGGGTTGAAAAAGAACGCGAAAAGCAAATAAAAGTGGGCGGCCGTGTTTGGTCGCCCCTACAATTTTGGAGGAACTTTATGACTTGGTTGCAGGCGTTGATTGCAGGCATAATTCAGGGATTGACAGAATTTTTACCGGTTTCAAGCAGCGGGCACCTGGTGATTTTCAATAGCTTACTTGGAGACTACGGTGGAGGCAGCCTGACATTCACGGTATTTTTACACCTCGCAACATTGCTCAGTGTGGCCATAATGTTCTGGCGAGATATTTTGATGCTTGCACGTGAATTCTTTGCCCTGCTGCGGGATATGCTAAGAGGGAAGTTCCATTTTAACACACCTGAGCGCCGCTTTTTGCTTATGGTAATCGTTGGCACAATCCCTGCTGCTTTGGGCGGTTTAATTATCAGCCGTTTTGGGCTTGATGTTCTGGAAAATGTTTTTGTTGTGGCGTTTATGTTATTGGTTACGGCGGCGCTAATGTTCTCAATCGACCACTTGAGCCGGCGCGGAAAATACACTGAGGCTAACGCACCCTACCGCAGCGCCTGGCTTGTAGGGTTGATGCAAATGGTTGCTATTTTCCCGGGGCTTTCGCGCAGCGGCAGCACAATTTTCGGCGGTGTATTGGGCGGGCTACGACGCGATTTTGCAGTACGCTATGCTTTTATTTTATCAATCCCCGCCATCGTGGGCGCCGGACTTTTGGAAGGCATTGGTGCAATGAGAACCGGTGAGATTGGCGTTGACAATCCGCTATATTGGCTCATTGGCTTTGTAGCAGCCGCGCTATGCGGCATTGTTGCCATCAAGTGCATTAAGCTTTTGATGCAAAGCAAAAAGTTTTGGATATTCGGCATTTATTGCCTTGTGGCTTCGTCACTTGCCTTTTTGATTGGCTTTGGCATTTTGGGCCGCTAAATAATTTATAGGAGCAAACCAATGAAAGACTTAAAAGGCACCCGTACCGAACAAAATCTACGTGACGCATTTTCAGGTGAATCGCAGGCACGCAACAAATACAGCTATTTCGCAAGCAAGGCCAAGCAAGAGGGCT
>Ga0131853_10023307_pt1 | contig 11183 bp, 8 predicted proteins | sample TergutLab28metaG_FD_92764 | JGI IMG/M metagenome (GOLD analysis project Ga0131853, IMG submission 92764) | Labiotermes labralis P1 segment gut microbial communities from Petit-Saut dam, French Guiana - Lab288 P1 (version 2) (version 2) | ecosystem: Host-associated > Arthropoda: Insects >...
GGAAAATAAAAAAAACAAAAAAAAAAATAAAAAAAAGGTGTTGAGGGAGGGGGGGGGGGGGGGGGGAAACAAGACAAGAGAGAAAATTGTGAAATATGCTGCATTTTGTGGAAAGTAAAACATAGATTATGCAGGGTGATGTAGTAAAAATGCAGTAAATTTCCTGCAGGTCTTTAAGGGTTACACAGCTGGACAGAGGTCTAGTATCATCTGGATACTTGTGCCACCTGGGGTGATCACAACGAAATCTACTATGGCAGCAGCAGTTAAAAAGGCAGTTTTTGTTGCTAATGGTGCAAACCTGATGTCTGCATAATGACCAGGTTTTGAGATAAAAATTTCTGAATACCTGTAAACTAGACACCTTTACCTAGGCTGAATCAAATGCAGATCCAACACAGTTCAAGACTAAGCCACTGAATTTTCTTCAAACCCCAGCTTCAAATAGAAAAAGGAAAGGAGGTGACTTCTTTTACTGCCTCCTGGCATAACAAAAATACTTCAAGAGGTGGCCTTGACCAATGATTTCCAGGAATTCATAACACCTCATCCCCAACATTGTGAACACAATGAACTTTGTGATGTGCAAAATTATCTGCACATAAAACATGCACTTGTTTATTTTACAATGCTGTCAGTATCTGCAACAAACAGCAGAGACTAACGAGAGAGTGAATTGCGAAGTACACAGACATTAATAGGACTGTACAGAAACAATATCGTCTAGACACAATGCAGAATAGAAACCAAACCCTTATTTTTTAGTCATGTATGACGACAACAATGAAGTTATGGGGTGTTTCCTCCATCATTTTTTTTAACACACCTGCAAAAAGAAACTGCTTAGAAATAAAATTTCTTGAAGGGGAAATTTACTAACAAATGTTACCCAAACCTGTTACTTTGTCCAACTATAACCACCTTGAATTTTAAGATCAATTTTAGTCCCTATTACAAAATTTCACAAAAATCCAATGGGGAACATGTTTCATGCAAACAGATGAAGAGCTAACTACTATGTTAACATTAGTCTGCTGATGCACCTACAAGTGAATAAGAACTGCAGAAATTTAAGCTGACAAGCTACGAAGTGGTTGATAACATTATCAAATATGGCACATTTTGACCATCAGGCAGTGGGCAATGGTTTCAGAGGCTTTTAAACCTAATGATCCAATAATTTGTTTCACTGGAAGTCATTCGTATATTCAATGCATGTGTTTCTGTAAGCTTCCTATGGACATAATTGCTGATGGTAACTCAATTCATGTTTAACATCTTGTATTTCAAATGAAATTCCTGCCTTCAGAAGAACGTAACGTGCAGGACACTGCACTGACTGGATTCTTAGCACTGCAGTCCCTATCTCAAGAAATCGTTTGCATGGCAGGATACAAAGCAACACCCACTTCTTTCTTTAAAAATGCTGTCTTCATGGGACAATATTAAAAGTCTCCACTGTAGCTAGCAACCAAAAGTCAACCACGTGGAGAAGAATGTTTGGGCACTAACATATGCTTGGTTACAGTATGGTACCACTTAAAACCCCAAAAGATAACACCATGCCAAATTCAAATATGGCATACTAGAATTGCCCAAAAATAATGTTATAAATATAAAACTTTTTCAAGATGCAAAATCATTTCCTACTCCAAAGTCTAAAAATGGATTCCTGAACAATCACTGCCCTTTTATCCTTGATATGACACCTGCCCAAATAATACGTACATCATCAAATACCTACATAGCACCTTTGGTAATTTCACTACCCAAGCGTAGACTGCAACTACAGACCCAGTAATAAATGCGATTACAATTAAAAAGGCCACAGTTAAGGTACTGACATAAATAATATAGCACTACCATAAAACATGTGACATTCCCTCGTCTGGAATTTCATGGTCCACCACAATACCATGCACCACACAAAAAAAAATGCACTTTTTGAATCAACAAATATTCAGTATTAACAAACTTCAATGAAAGAAACATAATACAACAGCTTCACTTAAAACATACGTAACATCGTCAACTGTGACTAGTAACCATCTTAATAACATGAACACCAACCTGTAACAAATTCAACAGTGATTTATAGCAAATCCAATGTCTCTTTCATTGAAAGCATCAGCAATCAATGATTCTCATTACAATTATGCCCTGGATCAACTTATTCTTATTACAACAAGTGTTCAGTGTAACAGTTTGAAAGGATGGTATCTGTAAAGTTCCTAACACCCATTAATTCTATATAGACACACTATAAGCATACATTTTTTCAAGAATCCTCTAATCTGAAGCCCTAAATGTTCCCACCAATAGAAAAGTCACTCTGCATCAGTTATGCAACCAGTGCTGTCGAGGAGCCATTACCACCAAACCATAACAATGGATTAAATTAAAGACCTTTCAGAACATGGCAACAGTTTCCCACCCTAAGTCATGTACAAAGTATAACCAAGTAATGATGCAATGAAGCATCAGAAAGGGATTACCAGGCTGGTGTTTCAGGTTCATCAGTTGCACTTGCATGGAAATTAATCCAAACAAGCCATTCAATCTCAAACAGTCTACGAAGGGAATACACGTCACCTGATAATGCAAGACTATAATTTTTACATAGTGCATGTGTAGTCACTTAAAAGCGCAGAAGAGAAGTACATCACCCTTTCATAAGAGGGCCGAGAATTTTTAAAGTCTATAAACCTGCTGTACATTTTCCATCAGTAAATGAAGTTTGATGTTGTATCAACGCCTATGAATGACACCACTTCCAAGCCAATGAACAGGTTAGGACATCAAAAAAGCATAAGAACATTGGCTTACAAATGAGTGAATGTGGTACATAATTTTCTGGGCAACCTGTATAACCAATCACCCTCTGTAACACTGGTACTCTTGTAAGAAAGGCTAACAAGCCTTAAAAAACAATCAGCTAAGATCAGAGTTGGACAAACTGCTGTCTTATATTTTATGTAAAATACCCTAAAATACATAGCATATGTGGGATCTTCGAACCACTACCCAGCTGCTAAAAAATTCAGCTTACAATTAACAACAGGTTTTCAACCTACAACATACCAAGTGTTGACTGAGTAAAGCCCAATTTTCGTCTAAAACACATTCCAAAAGAAGATGCAGTAAAGTGCATGACACATTATCACACACAACAGTTGCTCATAGTTTGTACCTGATATTCAAAACGGTGATCAGCGCTGAAAATGTTAATCCATACTAACATCTCTCTTCTATAACAAGCCACTGACTTCCACATATATGCATTACGTCACACTTCAGATATAAATGAAACCTGTACAGGACCAAAAAATACCCCAATTCCCCATTCACTAGCACAGTAAACACAACAGCCAGAACACACAAATGATCTAAACTCATGACGATGCCACATGAGACTTCCAATGAAGAAAATGTGCATGGCCTTGAAGGAATCACACAGTGCTAACTGCAGTCCTAATAAAGGACTAACCCAATATTCAACACCACCAGTGGTCCCTGCTGTTTCATCATGTAACAGAAGGGCTCAGCATATGCAAACCAAGAACTCCTGCCCCTAAGTTAAATAAAATCACACACACAGTACTATCAGAAATGAATTCTTTTCCCATACAAGATCTGGAGTGGGTCGTTAATGGTACCTTTGCAGACTGCCACTTATAAATAATTTGCAATATAAAAATGCGCTAGCAAAGCTGTTGTAAAGAGCTACAGCAAAGTGTAGACTAGTTAGGAATCAAGGAACATAATGACAGCAATAAAAAAATTAGCAGATGTATTACATATACTGGTGATAGTTTTTCTTGCTATGAATAAGCTCGCATTTTATGTCATGCTTGTACCACAACTATATGTATCATACTCTGATGCACACTAGTTTGGCTGTGAAGTAATCCAAACAACTGACCTTGCCTTACTGTATGTTGAGGAAAACCAGCAAATTCAACATAAGACTGTCTTGTACGAATTATAATACAGACAGCACATTTTGAATGGTGTTGGAGACAGGAAGAGGACATAAAAGTACCCTGAAAAACTAGATACACATGACCACATGCAATGTTTATGGCAGCTGAAAAACAACTAGACTACTTCATTCAGAAGTAAGTTTTGTTTGCATTTTGAGACCTAGTTCCATGAAAATTTAATCTAAAGTTAAAAAATAAAACACAGTAAAGAAAAGGTGTGAGAGTTCAGCTCCAAAGAAAGTGACATATGGAGAAAGCCACTTTGTTCATTTCTGAAATGGTGCACTGACCACAGAAGAACTTTAGACTGCAGCCCGCTCATTTATATCCCACTAAGTTACCCCACGGCCCCATATCATGTGCACACACATCCTCATACAAAGAATGCAGAATGGAAAGTACATGAAAAAGATTTACAACTGATACAAGAGATTGACTGAAGCTTTTTTCCATCAGCAGGTAAGCTCAGTAGATTACCATATTCACCCTAACACAAGACAGGAATTTCGTTCCTAATTCATCACCCAAAAACAGACACTCTACTTTATTACCTTGCACATAATTAAACATGGTCTGCAAAGGTATTTTCCAGAAAATTCATGATTGTGAAGCAAGGTCACCTTATATTTGGGTAAATACGTTACCTACATAAAATCAGCGCGGAACCGATATTACCCTCCCCCCCCCCACAATGGAACAAGAACCCTTTCAAAATACTTCTTAAAGACTTGATGGCCCATACACAGCTTTGTCATACGACATGAAAATTCAAGCATCAGAATACACATTTCAGACAACAATACATTCCAAACAAGAACAACTTTAAGCCTCTTCATAAAATTTCAGAAATTACAAGCTACATGAAAATAGCATATCACAAAATGAAGAGAAGGACTGCTGATGATCAACAATCTTCAGCTTTGCCTGATGTGCTATCAGTAAAAGTGTATATGGGTAACTCGTTAAATTACTTGTGTACATTACACAAAACATACTTTTTTCTAGCCTACCACAGTAACGTGCTAACAACTGTACACAAAAACCCTCCACCACATAACATATACATGATACCAGATCATGATATTGGCCAGAGAGAGATCAACCACGCACAAATGTTTGTCTATATAGTAGAACACACAAGAAACAACTTACACCCCAATTCTTACTGCTGTAAATCCCCAAAATATGTGAAGGTGGTATGGCTCATCGAAGCATAACATACAGAAATTATGCTGTTTTTTCCTCAATAATACATGCCAACAAGTATAAACATGGTTGCATGTGACTGAACAGAATCTCCCCACCCATATCAGAAAGAAACCGTATATATGTATTTTCAATCAGAACATGACAAAAATTACGTAATGCAGACATTAAATGTTCACAGGAACCAACAGAACAGTGACAACCTGATCACAGGCATATAAAACACTGCAAGAATATGTATTTGATTTTTCATCAGGGTTAATGTAAATTTGCTGAAAATAAAAAATTAATGACAGAGTGAAGGATAAAATGTTTTATATTGCAAGCAGTCTCAGCAAATGCTCCATTAAGAAGTGGCAAATATACTCATGACACAACTAAAATACATCTAAGACACTATTCATTTATCAATACCAATAAATGAATACTGTAAAGACAGGCTTCTTAGATGTTATCCCAAACTAAAGAGAGGGTTGAAACAAGTTTAACATGGCTGCCCATGATTCAGCACACCACTACCACCACAACAGGAGTCTGGCAGGCAAACCTTACAATGCTTGATTTACACATATGATCATTTGGCACTGACTGATGATTTCTTAAAAATCATCTATGCACAGTATAAAATGATAAAGTAGTGTTAAGTCCAATACAAAGGAGAAATTTGGTTTAGCTTGAGTCATGGGATGTACAAAAGACAGAGGTGCAGCATACCGGTTTGCTGCCTGGCTATGTTACAGTAAATCATGTGATGGTTATAATACACTTTCAAATTCACACACACACACACAAACTGCATGATGCTATCCCCACAACACTAGCGCCTCTCCTTGCCATCAGGTGTTGGTCCCACTTGTAAATGGGATTTACACTGCAGTTTACAAAGAGTCTCGTTTTGCCCTTTGAAAAGTTGCAAGACAGACTCTGTCCAACTTGTGTATAAGCAGAACTGACAGGAGCCATAAAGCAGTCGTGCTATTTAATTTTCTGTCAAGACAAGTATAAATGTATGAGCAGACATCACATTTTTCCTTAGTCTACCAACCTCCAATACTCCTATCCACCAAGCAACACCATTTCACATTCTGTTACTGCCACACCTAACAGGAATAGCAGTATGCAATCCCTGTAGGCAGCATCTTGTGCCAAGTGATTTGTTAGATACTGTGCTTGTGTGTTTGTTATTAAACCAAACATTTTTCTTTTGTGTTATCTTCGAATTTAACAGGCTACATGCAGTATGATGCATTACAGAAGAAGCAACGACTTCCTTATGAGCCCCCGTTCTCACCAGTTATGATGCGATAGCCACAAGTATGTGGATTTTTTTGAATGATATAGACATCCAGGTTCCAATCTCCATCCATCTAGCATATGATCCTGTGTTACTGTTATGTGCTACCACACATTCTTATTATGATGGATTTCCACCGTAAACTGTACAATTTACATTAACCATTCCTACACATATCTCTATTAATGCATTCTGGTGGTAAGCAAGTCCCCAAATTCTTGAGTAGATCAGTTGTGAAATGATAATTCCCTTCACTACCCACTCAACTGGCAAAAAAAGAAATGACAGTGACATTTGCGGCAACTTCTCCAGCAACTGTTCTTGCTGCAGTGACCAAATTAACCAATAAAACCAACACTAACACCTCAAGAATGTTTTTCTCCACTCCTACAAAACACAAACAACCCTTAAAAAAATCCTGTACTGGTATAAGCTTGTAAACCTGTAGCAACTAGGAGATGGAGTTGAACACAATTTCTGGCCCAAACAGAGATGCCTCCTACAATTTCCTTCCTGAACAATTTTCCTATTCTCAGTTATAAATTACCAAATTACTGAACATACTGCATTACAATTTGACCTTCAGGATGCATATTTAAATGCTAATTGTATCTCCTGATGGCCTGAGCTTTTCTGGCTTAGCATGGACATTTAAATTGCCACAAAGTCACAAGACTTTGATTTACCCCTCTGATGAAGTTTTAATTTCAGAGAAAAATCTGAAACTCTCCAGACAAATGCAATGTGTAAATTGGGATTCATTATGGAATGTCTTTATTTTGTATGAAGCATATTACGCTTCAAAAGCTCCAAAACCAAACAAAAGTTGCCCAAATATCACGGATTTTAAAACACTGGGCCAGTGAACTTCATGAGAGCATGTCAAATAGAAAATAAAAAAACCCTGACAAATCCTACTAAACATAAAGTTCCATACATCAGAACAGGCAAAATGAGAACCATTCACAGTCATCCAAAATAACACAAGACTACATCCTGGAACATGGAACAGTCTGTACTGTAATTGGTTTCTGGAAGGATAAAAGACCTGGAAGAAAAGACTTAATCATTAAAAGTAAAAATATTTGGTACATTACCGGTGGAATGGATCCTGGTCCAGCACCTGCAGAGAAGAGAGATTACTCATATCAAGAAATGGGAAAATGATCTATAAATAGGCTCTGTACAATCCTTTTAACCCTCACTGCAAAATAACCTGCTTTCTTATATAAGTTTTAAGTCATTAAAAACCCAGCCATCTAGGGTTCATGAATTCCAATATGCTTTCAAAAAATTCAAAATTAAAATACCTCTATTTCACAGACAGAATGGCTGGAATGAAATGAATACTGACCTCCAACAGCATCATAATCTCGAATGACAGGGTCAGCACCAGGAGAGTCATAACCAGCTGGCGTTTGTCGCAATGCCTGTTCTTGCTGATCCAGCAGACTGCTTAGCTGATGAGCCTTAAACAAATTGCAGACTATCAATACCCTGAATACTGGCATTAAACTCCCATAAATAAAATATCAGTCTTTACAATAACCTGTTAACGCATGAAGGCAATGGAATCACTACGGCTGATTATCACACATCATTTGAATTACTAGTTTGTAGGTTCACATTTATTTAGTTTCATATTCATTCATGTTATTAATCTTTCAAGCGTGTGACAGGTATGCCTTCTGCAAAGGCTCACACATCAAGCTCAAACACATGCTTCAAGACTAACACAGCTACAGCCTTTTTAGTTCTGAAACAAATTAAGAATTTAAAAAAATTATAGTACTGGGGCCATCAGAAACTGAAAGACTATTCTCAAACTGTGTATTAAAAGCCATTAATGAAACAATACATTCACTTCAGGTCAATTGGATTTTGCACAGACAATATAACAAATATTCCATTCCATTGTACACATATATGTATTTTAAGGTCTCATGATGGTAAAACACTCCTTCTGAAATCGCAATTCCTCCATATATGTGCCGCTTCATGTAACTTGCTGCACAACCTGAACCACACAAAAAACTTTCTCAGCAGGACCACGGGAATTAATGTGTTGCTCAAACAACAGGGAATGGGCATGGCACAACTCCAGAGGAGACGAAACTATCTTACTGAAGCCTCCTTCCTTCCTTCATTCATTCTTTTGTGATCTGTTATGATGGTGAAAATTCTATCTTCATCTTCAAAGAAGAAATATCCCCCTTACAAATTAAGACACATTACACAGTGACCTTCCCCACAAGAAACTGTTGCTCATGTACTTCCACACTACCACGAGTCACGCAGACAGAAATTTTTACAGAAACATTTATGCAAGTCACATGTTGACAACAACTGTCAACGTCAGCTTTGCAGTTCTCCCAGTGGTGTTGATGAAAGGTTCCTGTCTTCATGAATATCAACCTGTGATAGATAAGTGACATTTTGGTAGAGCCTGCTGCCCCTACATTCCAGCCCCAGCAGACACTGAAGATGGAGGCAGTCTAACTCCTATAATATGTCAAAATCCATTTACCCATCAACATGACATTACATCCCAGGGGACTTGAATCTTCAATACAAGGCACTGTCTGTCAAATGGGTGTGTGTGTGTGTGTGGATGGGTCCAAGCCCTATTTTCTGTCACCTGCTCTTAATGGCCATATTGACTGGATGGAAACTAATTCGACACAGAATTCAACAGCCAGCTACAGGAAATTGGCCAAGATATCATGGCGCTTAATTATCATTTAGGACTTGAATGGAAATATGACCTTCCAGCACACTGGTAATCTATTACATTTAAAAGAGGGCATCACGAAGTGCTCTAACGCAAAAAAAAACAATTCAGCACAACAAATGTTTATTAGAGTATATAGGCTACATGTGTTGACCTGTTAAGAGGTCACCATCAGGCCTTCAGCAAAGTAAGTCTCAGGTGCTGTCTTTAAATATTGGGACCCCAATATTTACATTTGTGAATGTACATAAACTATGATACTGGATAAAATGTGAAACGTATGATGTCTAATTAAAACAAGTTAAAACGTGAGTAGATATTTGACGCTTTGAATACTATATCTTAAGCACTACGAACAAAAAGTGCTTGAATTCATTTCAAAAAGCAGAGCAGACCTACCCAACCAGTGTCACAACCAGATTCCAAAAAAAGAACTTAGGAATACACTAAAAGAATGTGACATGCTAACCAGAACGGATAACAAAGGAAAGTTCATAAATTTAAACCCGGAACCTCCGAGTCTGAAAGGGCTAATCAAAGTTCACAAAACAAATATGCCTATCACCCAACGGTTAACTTAAAAAATGCTCCATCCTACAAACTGGCTAAGATGTTCACAAGCATATTAAAATCTTACATCCCACTCCCTAACGTCTACAGTGTCCATAATTCGGTCCAACTAATGGGAGATTTGTCCTGGCCTAAAATTAGCGTCATTGGACATATCGGATAGGTACATCAACATTCCAACTGAAGACGTAATAATCAGCAATTAGTGTGAGGTACATAATTTAGACAAGACAATGACAAAAGACATTTTAACAATTACAAGGTTAATCGTCACACAGAAACTACTTCTGGTTCAAAGGTAATACGTACGTACAGAAAAAGGTTTAGCTACGCGAGCTCCCACTTCAATTTTTTCTGAAATCTATTTACAATACATGGAAAACACCCTGATTTATGACGTCCTTAAAAAAAAAACAGATTAGAAGGATATTTCAGGTATGTAGACGGTATTCTTATCCTCTACAATGAAAACCTCAGACATAAATGAAATCCACAACAGATTTAACAGCATTTCACCTGATCTTAAATTCACATTAGAACTCGAACAAGATGATGGATTGAACTTGCTGGACCTTACAATAAAGACAACAACAAAAATAATATTCGGCACACACAGAAAACCTACTACTTCTGACATCATCACCCCCAATAATTCCTGTCACCCATCAGAACAGAAATTGGCAGCAATCCAGTACTTTATGAACAGAATAAATATGTATGACACAGGCCATGCAGAACAACAGAGATCCTAAAACAGATCGTCTACAACAAGTTCCATACCTCCACCTTAAGCAGAATTAGGAACAGTAAAGCTAAACCAGACTCAGAAAACCAATGGAAAAGATGGGCTAAATTCACATACATAGGAAAAGAAATTAGACGAAAAGCAAAACTGTTTAAAAATACCAACGTAAGAATAGCGTTCACTACTAACAACCTTGGAAAACTCACAAGACGATCAAAAACCTGTTAAGTACAGCAACAATGGTGTTTATCAGTTAAAATGCCCCACATGCCATAAGAAATATATAGGACAAACTGGCCGACCGTTTTGTGTGAGGTTTCATGAACATTACAAGTACGCCAACAACAAATAAAAATTCACACAACACATTTAGACGAAGGCCACTCCATTGGCCCCATGACCAACATTATGAACATTAATTCACATTCAGAAGAAGGGCAAAATGTTAGATACTCTCAAGAAGTAATATATCTACAGGGTGAGACAGAATGGCAACCAGATCAATGATAAACTTACGTTCCAGAAAAACCCGATTTTTGAAGCTTTAATACGCCATAACCCCCCCCCCCCCCTGAGGACAGCCCCCCACCCCCCACGAAGGAAAACCCCACCCAAAATGGCTGGACCCATTACCACCAAGGTTCAACGGGAGAA
>Ga0131853_10023308_pt1 | contig 11183 bp, 7 predicted proteins | sample TergutLab28metaG_FD_92764 | JGI IMG/M metagenome (GOLD analysis project Ga0131853, IMG submission 92764) | Labiotermes labralis P1 segment gut microbial communities from Petit-Saut dam, French Guiana - Lab288 P1 (version 2) (version 2) | ecosystem: Host-associated > Arthropoda: Insects >...
CCCCTCGGTACAAGTTTGTGGAGAGGGGGCACCCGGGGTAAGAGCCTTTAAACGGCAAAGAAAAAGTGTTTAGGGCCATCCCCCCCCATACCCCCCCCCCCCCCCCCGAGACTTACGTACACTGTAATGGGCTCAAGAAATGAAGCTGCCGGAGCGGTCTCTCTAGGGAACAAATCGAATTACTGTGCCGATGAGCGTTCGGGAGGTATCAGCCATTTCCCGTCCGCTTCGTGAAAACTGTAGTGCAGGCGGCTAACCGCGGTCATTACGCGGCGACACGATCTTTCCCTAACTTCAGTAGCAAATGTGTGTAAGCTACTATCTCGCTCCTCACAGCGACAGGCAGAACTTTTCTGCCAAATGGAGTACCGAGTTGTCCTGACTGGGGGATATCGTGGTTTACCTCAGTGCCACCACGACAGTCCCGTGACAGCTTCTCCAACTCGCCCACTAGCGATTCCTGCTATACCATCCCCTGTTCATTACTCACTGGCCACCCTACCATTCGATTTGGTAGTACCTGAACTCTAGAAATTTCACACAAGGTGACTAATCAAATTCAGTGATAATTAAGGTCTTTTATGGCATGATACTTGGTTTTAATGAAACATACTTGGGGTCAACAAGAAGCCATCTTCAGGGTAATAAGACTCTAAAGATATTTTTTGATGTTTTGCTGACCGTGCATCTAGTATAATCTTAGTAATTAACCAACTTAATGCACAAATTCTTGTTTTATAATAAGTTTATTATATGCCCCTACATGTTTCGAGCACTATGTGCTCATCATCAGGAGGTCAGAATTGTATTATACAGCATCTAGTATCGTCACACCTGTAGGTGGCCGTCCGGTGCACAGGTTGAGGGAGTCCTCCCTCAACCTGTGCACCGGACGGCCACCTACATGTGTGACGATACTAGATGCTGTATAATACAATTCTGACCTCATGATGATGAGCACATATTGCTCGAAACATGTAGGGGCATATAATAAACATATTATAAAACAAGATTTTATGCATTAAACTGGTTAATTACTAAGACTCTAAAGATATTGTAATGTAAGGTAAAGGTAAAGCAGTCCCATTACAGAGCCTCCTCATTCACGAGGTTTCTAGATCACACACAACGACGCACCACAGTCGGTAGGACTCCTCTGGTCGACCGATCAGCTCGTCGCAGAGACCTCTACCTGACAACACACAACACTCACAACAGACCGACATCTGTGCCCTCGGTGGGAATCGAACCCACAATATCAGCAGGCGAGCGGCTGCAAACCCACGCCTTAGACCGCGCGGCCATTGGGACCGACCGTTAACGACGTTTGCAGGAATAATAAAGTAATTTCTTAACGACGTTTCGTCTTTGACAAATCTGCTATGAGTTTCTGATAGCCAGTAGGCAGACGTGTGGCTGTAACGCGCATAAAACCGATGTCTTGAAGTGTGCCGTCCTCTACGATATGATACCGCGCGGTTTGGTAGAAACTTATAAACGCTTGGAGGAACCTGCTTTGTCTACTAGATTTGATGACGTCACGTCACCGGAAGGTTGCTGTTCGTTGCCTTCGCCATGAGAACCCCAAATCTCACATAACAAGAATCTCGTTACCATGGAGACCTCAGACAACGCGCTCCTCTGTGACGAGGAGTACTGTTTAGGTGTCAGCTGCAAGTTAATGAACCGGGCAGAGCTGCGTTAGGACCAGGGGTATCCATCAGAACCGGTGGAGCCAAAAGTGATTTCCTCTCTCTGTGTACAGTGGCGTATACATGTCTGAAGTTCAGACTAGTCTCAAGATGAAGGACGAATTGGATGAAAAGCCATGTAGCTAGCTAGGCAGCTACCAATGTTTCGGAGTAACTTTATTCCTTCTTCTTCAAGATAGAAGAGAGCTAGAGTACTCTTATAATGAAACCAACGAGATGCACAAATTTCTCAAATTTATTTTTGGAATAAAACTCTACATGTTTCGGCCAGTTCCTCTGCCCATCATCAGGAGTCTAGCACTGTACAGGCAGCAATAGGTATATGTCATACAGGTTTTGTTGACTGCTTGCTAGCGGGATCTGAATGTTCCATCCTGATCCCGCTAGCAAACAGTCAGCATAACCTGTATGACATATACCTATTGCTGTGTGTACAGTACTGAACTCCTGATGATGGACAGAGGAACTGTCCGAAACATGTAGAGTTTCATTCCAAAAATAAATTAGAGAACTTAGTGCATCTAGTTGGTTTTATTAGAAGAATATGTCACGATGTACGGTCCTCTGAATGTCAGAGAAGTAGAGTACGTTGTCCCACTAAACTGTCGGCTTACCACAGCGCTGTGTTTTAATACTGTAGTGAGCGGTGGTGTAGAGAGTGAATATATTATATGTAGAGTGTCTGTCTGGCCGTCTGACTGAGCTTAATTGTGGGAGGCGGAGCTGTAGAACGAATTGGCAAAATTTGATGACTTTTTGTATAAAGATCCTGCACGTTTGGAATGTCGCTTTGCGACTAAACAGACTCGAGTGTGACGTCATGAACTCCTGTTTATCTAGTCCTTACGAGTAAAAGGTAAAGTGATCCCGTTACAGGCCCGGTGTGGCCCAGAGGGTGGGTAGAGATATAGCTTTACTCTTCCATGATCGCGACATAGAAGGGGGTGAGTGGTCAGCAGCACGCCCCGGCCGCACTTTACCCCCGGGAAAGGCCCGGTACCCATTGTACAGGAGACTGTGTGGGCCACAGGGCCGCAGTACTTAAGAGTACCGAAGCATTTTACTGTATTGTTTCTTTTTCTTACATCTGACGTCTTTCTGATTTCTTGTTTCTTCTTTACGTGAAGGACGCGGCAGTGCCTTAATTTGGCTTTGCCTCAATGCATGTGCGTGAACTAACGAAGAAAACAAGGAAGCCCGCGTGTACGATAGCCGATGTTCTAGCAGAGATTGAACCGGCAACCGCCCAAATACGTCACCAGAAAATAAGGGGAAGTAAAATGCAAAGAGTAAGAAGTCCAGAATGGAGAAGGAGGGGAGAGAGCAAAGGAGAGGAATGAGTGGACAAGAAGGAAGTTCATCGCCAAATATTATTACGGTTGTGAAAAGCGGCTGGGCTGTGCATGTGGAGTGCGCGAGGAAGAAGAGAGTTGCACGCGATGTTGGTGAAAACTGAATGAAAGTGTCCACTTGGAATACCTAGACGTAGAAGGGAGTCTAATATTAAAACGGATTCAACGGCGAACGGACTGGAGAGAGTAGACTGGTTTTATCTGGCTGAGAATATGGACGGGTGGCGGGTCTTTGTGGACACGACAACGAAGCGTTGGGTTGCACAGAATTAGTGGAATTTCTGTACAGGCTTAGGAACTGTCAGCTTGTGAAGGACATTGCTGCGTGGGGGTTTGTTAGGCCTGTGAGTGAAGAGTTGGCCAATTTATGTTACGCCGCATTTTCTTTTTTTGCATTTCGACTGTTTGCTGCTAGAGGCGCTCGTGTGTTAGGTGGGTTTAGAGCGGAGGGAATCCTAACACCGCAGGACAAACACTTCACAGATCTCTCGTGTTTCAATTACTCGCAGGTTCTTGATGGAAGAGAAAGCTGCAGTGGCGCCAAATAGCGAGATGGACAAGTTTCAATTATCCAATTGTTCTTGAAGGTAGAACCTAGGCTAGTATTTCAGTAGCGCTGAGCAGCACGGTGGTATGAGCGAGGAGCTAACGAACCGCAAATGTATTGAAACGGAATCCGATCTCATCCTGTCCATCTCTCTACCTTTTCTTCGTCGGGTGTTTCGATAACCACCACTTTAAGGGGTGTACAAAATCCTGGACGCAGACCTCTGCGACTAGGCGCGGTGTGTAGCTATGATTACACCATAACTGGCAGGTTTTGATATTAGTGCGTCACACCTTGACATACTTCGACAATACTTTGTCTACGAGCTACAACTTGGAAGTCTTCATCGACATATTACATGAATGGTGTCACCAAATCCACGCCCCACTCGTCGCCATGTGCATACAAAATTGTTTTCGTTTTGCCTGATTGTAACAAGGACAAGAAATTTCAGTTTCCGGAAATGAGTGTGCCTGAGTATGTACTAGAGTGAAGTGAACTGTTACGTTCAGTGGTCTTATACAAGAAGTGCTATGTACTGTACCAGGCTCCGTCAAAATCTGGCGGAAGACTCCGTAACATGTAGGAGTGTATGTAAAATTTAATGTTTTGTTGACCGTGCATCGTGATATATCTCATCCCGATCCTGCCAACAGCCAGTCAACATAAACGCATGACATGTACCAGTTGGTGTATATCTCATCCCGATCCTGCCAGCAGCCAGTCAACATAAACGCATGACATGTACCAGTTGGTGTATATCCATAGTAGTACCTCCTGATGATGAGCAGTAAGCCCGCTCGAAACATGTAGAGGTTAATTATTGAAATGAATTGAAAGTAAATAGTGCATCCTGTTGGTTCGTATTGTGTGAGTGTATGTAAGTTCAGTTATTTGTTCGAGAAAAATGAATTTTTAAATGTAGCCAAAACTGGCCTTAGTTAATGAAAGTGTTGGGTGCCTAGTTTGGTCGAAACAGGGTAGGTGGTTCGGTTGCCGTTATCTGCAAACATGCTATGAATATTGCGCTTTCGACATTTAGTTTTCGAGAGGAGCCAGTAATTTAAATAAATTTATTGTCAGCAAATTGCACTTGTCCATTAACAGCCAACCACTCCTACATGTTTTGGTTATTATTTGTAGCCATTTTCAGGGAGCATCGGTATGTACTGGCAGACGTATACAGCGTTACCACATAGCTTTGTCACACTGTACACCATTCTGCGGAAGGTGTGCGGTACTGAACATGTTAAGTTCTTCAAGTGCTTTAGAAATTGACACTTTCCATGTTCTACAGAGGAGTAATAATTCAGGGAACTGACCCTGTGTTTTGAGTATGTACTTCCTGACATTTCGAAGTATCCATACTAACATCACCCAGCCTCCTATACAATGGGTACCGGCTCACTTTCCCCGGGGGCAAAGAGACCGGTGCGTGGCGGTGACCACCTTCCCCCATCTAGCGCCGAGGTTAAGGAAAAAGTAGAGCTGTACACCTACTCCGCCTCTGGGCCTTCGTGGCTTGTTCTAGAGTGAACTGTACCTTTACATTTTACCAAGGCCAGAGCTTTGCAGGAGTTGTATCGACCGACATGCCAATGGTCCTGGATTGCTTGACTCTGAAGACGTGGAAAATTCGTACCTCCGAAACGTCGGAAGGTATACTTTCAACGACAAGGCCTCACGTCCTACATGTCTGGAATCTTCAAAGACTTATCTAGCAACGCCTCTTTTATAGATTAATTAGTTGTGGTATCATGCCTGCAGCATTGGCAGCCAACATTGATCATGTCTGAGTAATTTCGGAGTGAAAAGCGGTATACTAGGGACAAGAAGCCTGTGGACGTTTCGTCATTATACAGGGCGTTTCATAATGTACTCCGGGATTACAAAAATTTTTTATAGGAAAACCGTAAGACACTTATTTACCGAAACCTGTACAAATAGAAGGAACGACTCTATTTTTTTTGTCCCCACTAAGTTGCTTTTCATCGTAGTTCACATTTCTGCCGCTAGGCAATGCGAGTTTATGTTGTGAGAAAATGGCCGCTCCGGGGGAGAAGTCGTTTTGTATGCTGGAATATCACACGAGTAAGTCTGTGGTTACTGTGCAAAGTGCATTTCGTTCAAAGTACGCAAAAGGCCCGCCTACAGACAAGACCGTTCGTGCGTGGTATAAACAATTTACTGAAACTGGGTGTCTGTGCGAGTAGAAAGCACCCATGCTGACGCGTGTGTGGCAAGAACTTGATTATCGTATCGATGTGTGCCGTGTCACCCGTGGTGCACACATCCAACATTTCAAGTTGTCAAAAAAAAAATTTCTCAGTTTTCCTGTGGCTGTGAACAATTCTATTAAGGTAGGTACTTTGGATTTATTGTTATGAATGTTTGTAATCACGGAGAACATTATGAAACGCCCTGTGTATTCAAGTGTGAAGCCGTGATGACAAGATCACTTTAACGATGACACTTCTTTACCGTTGAACAGAAGCGTGTCAGTTATGATTCGCACCGAATCCCGAAGGCTCCATTTCGCTATTTGTAGATGTCCTTTGCCTGTTACGACAATTTTGTGCCATGTGGACAGCGGACCATGGCGGTTAGTGTCATCTGTTTGAAATCGTAATTTGGTTACCCGGGCCACTGACTGTAACGACCGGCATGCCGTATTAACTTCGCCGTCTACTGACCCGGAAGCCGGAAATAGAATCGCCGGAAGTTTTCGTGTTTAATAACACGTCCAGACCGGTTATGGGGCCCACTCTGCCTGCTGGACCGTTGATATCGGGGGAGTTTTACCCGGGGAAAAAGCGGCCGGGGCCTCGTTTTGACCACTGACCGAAAGTGAGAACGCAAGGCACTACACAGCTGCTCCGCCCATGTGTCTGTGTAATGTGAAACTTTGGCACGCGAACTTAATTTTATGGAACTAACCTCTGCTCGTTCGGTGCAGAACACATGAAAATGGTGTTAAGGGCCATATACACTCAGCTAAACTGAGCGATTTTACTGTGTGACGTCATACCTGACCGAAAAACTGAGTAAACTGCGCAGTTTTGACAGCCAATAGCGTAGGCCTCAGAACTGTCCTTTCCAGTTGTCTTGCACACAGAGAACTGCACAGTTCACTTAAGGAATCCCACAGTTTCCTCAGTTTACCTACCGACACCTCGGTAGCATCATCTCAAGGTACATCCGTTTCTAGCAGTTCATTCAGCCGTGGAGCATCGCATGATATATTCCGTTTCAAATACCACTCCTTACTCCACACTTTACGCTTTATTTTCTTCTTTTCGGATAACATTATGGCCGATGTGACTAGCAAAACAGCAAACGACAGCCTTGTTTTTATCAACCACAGTTACACGCACAAGAAGACACACAGAACTAACAAAAAACTGACAAACCTGATGGGAAACCTGTGCTGTGCCAGAGAACATTCAGTTCAGTTTTTCGTGCAGTTTTTTTACACTGTTAAACTGCACAGTTTAACTTAGGGTGTATGGGGCCCTTAACACCGGTCTCTTAGTTTCGGTGGACATCGCGGTTGAGTGGGTTGCGCTTCTTCTAAGTCCAGAGGTCTCGAGTTCAAATCTCTCCTGGGGAAGGGTGTGGTCTGTGGTGGGGCTTCCAATGTCTCCCATGTGAGTGTTGGCAAGTAACTTCAAATTAAACCATGAACGCTTCTGTCTGCATAATTTCCAATTCATTATTCATTTATTGATCATGCTATTCGAAGCCTTGTGGCCTGAACTACTGAGTTTGATTTCAGGCTTCTACCGCGATGTAAATTAGATCTTCGTTCTTCATGTTTGTACCGTGCATCAGTGACGATTAAAACACTTTATTATCCAACAGATGCACAAATATATAATTCGTAGTTACAAATAGAATTATTATAAAATATTTAAAATTGCTCCAACATGTTTCGGATCACAAGGGATCCATCATCAGGGAGCCTTGTACAGTGCTTGGCTAAAATTACAGTAATGGTTCTATCGTGTCTGTTGATGTGGACGTGTGTGTACTGCACAGTCTAGAGAGGCCTCTCCAGACTGTGCAGTACACACACGCACCACGGGCAAATATGCTGCCATAACACCGACTACGTCCATATCAACGGACACGATAGAACCATTACTGTTATTTTAGCCAAGCACTGTATAAAGCTCCCTGATGATGGATCCCTTGTGATCCGAAACATGTTGGAGCAATTTTAAATATTTTATAATAATCCTGATTGTATATATTTGTGCATCTGTTGGATAATTTATTTTAATAGATCTTCGTTCTTAAGGGATGTTACGCAGCGTAGATTGGTAGTTAGATACTGAAGTTTCGGAACAACCTACCGGTTCAAGGGTCCAGCAGTCCAAGAAGGTAGCTTGAACCTTGAAGCTGGGACTAATATGTTTTCCCGAAACGTCGGTAACTATCAATCTACACTACGTACAAAAAAAAAAGAGGATTTCTAGTGCTACCCAAATAAAATGTGTATGTTACAAGCTGTTCACGGCGTGTTTGGCGTTGATGGGTACGACCGTCTGCTAGCCTACCTTCCCAGTCTGTGGGACTGACACCCACTGTTCGTCACGTTTGCTAAATACTCGTACATCGTGCTCATTGTAGCACATTTCTGACATAAAGTGATGTTTAGAGTAACATAATTTGGGTCACCCTGTGATTTCTCATCTTTATTCTCCCCGCGATGCCTGTGATGAGTTCGACACGTCCTACTGCTTTCAGTGGTTTGTGTACTGAGGGTGGCATTGATTAGGGTAATTAGTTCAAGGATTGCTCCTGCGGAGAGACCCTCTAAATTAGCTTGCAACTGCCGCACGGGCTTACTACCACAACTACAGGACATTTCAGGTCATACCGTGCCTCAGAACTTGCATGCAGTGGGCATGTTTCATACATCATTGATACTTCCGTTCAAACCAACCTTTGAAACCGAAGTGGTTGATATATATATATATCTGATGTGTGGTTGACCGTGCATCGTAATTCAGTATGGATAAGAAACCAACTAGATGTCACTTTTGTGCTATCCTTTATTTCTCCTTTACAAGTTGCTCAACATGTTTCGGGCAACCATGTACCCATCTTCAGGAGCTGACGACTGCGTAGTGTTATCGCCACATGTTGGTATTGTGCCGTGCTACGAACTCCTCAGTGGACACACTACCTGCTAACCGGTTCTGACAGCCTTCCTGCAGCCACGGCACAATACCAACACGTGGCGATAACACTACACAGTCATCAGCTCCTGAAGATTGGCACGTGGTTGCCCGAAACATGTTGAGCAACTTGTAAAGGAGAAATAAAGGGTAGCACAAAAGTGACATCTAGTTGGTTTCTTATTCATACCATATATATATACACGCGCGCGCGCGCGCGCGCACACACACACACACACACACACACACACACATATATATATATATATATATTACTTGCTTTATCATTTTGTCGGCAGAGTGTGTTAATGGTTTCATACATATAGTATAATGAATAGCGTTTATTTCCTTAGGCCACATTAATCGTCTTGTTGTAATCAAGGGATATGTGTTGTTTGGAACTTACGAAGTGGTCTCTTTTTATTTATTGTTTATATTAACTCGAGGCTTGAAAGGAGTCAACTCGGCAACTTGTCAGTCCATTAACATTGAGTGTTTGTGATGGTGATTGGATGACCCCACGCCCAATCCACAGAGTGAAGGAACGCAAAACATATTTGGTTTATGGCTGAGTTAAATTGCTGGAGGCTTTGTCAGTATTTAGTTCCCGAACTGCTGTCATCCCGTCTGCTTTCTGAACACAAGCGACGAAGGCTTACGTACTTTATGCTTTATTTGGTTACAAAACCGTAAGCCATGACGAAGACTTTCAGAATGTTGAAACGTTACCAACAAAGTGAGCAAGACAGTGTTACCCTTTCTTCCTGTCTGTCTTGTTTCTTTGTCTTACTTTCTCAATTCTATCTCTTCCTTTTCGTCTTTTCATATTTCTTTGTCTATTGCCCTTTATCTTGTTCTTCCTTCTTTCTTTTACCCTCGTCTTTTCTTCTTCCATTGTTTATTGGTCTTCTGTTGTTCTTATTTCGTGCCATCTGAATGTAATGCCCCCCTATTCCTTAAGGAAACCCTCCCGTGCGGCACGAATTTACTTATCTAATTCACTGTTGCTAAGTAACTTCTCCGTACAAAGTGACCCTGAATTCCGCCGCAGGAGCGCCAAGTAGCAATCTGCCCTTCCTGATTGGCTGAGCAGGTTCCTTCAGTTCGCTGCTAATCTCTCCGCTTTCACTCAATTTCCCATATTTTATGGGTTAATGGAAGAAGGCGATATGTCTGTGCTGCTTGGCGGATCGACCTTCTGCCCCTGCAAATTGCACCCCTATAGCAGTAGTAGAAGTTAGCCCTGAGGTTTGGGCGCGTTGTTTTGTGAAGCGTAAGGAGTTGGCAGATTTCGAACTGCATGATAGCTCTTAAATTTTTTGGGAAAGGGTTTTGGCTTGGTAAAGATATCTAAACACGTGTAATAAATTCAGATAATGAGTGACATAATGGGTATAGAGTAATTATAACAATTATATTTCTGTCTCCTCAGTGAAACCCACTGCATTGCCATTACAAAGACCAACCGGTCTTTGTAATGGTTTTTGCCATTTAGGGAAATCACACTGTTTAATGTATCTATAAGTACACTTATGTGGGCAATTTTGTTCTCTTGGCTCGACGGCCCTACTGGGTCTAGACCTCTTCTCGATCACACTCACACACACCACACTCGGTAGGACTTCTGGTCGAGTGACCGGCCCGTCGCAGAGACCTCTCTACCTGACAACACTCGACACTCACAAGAGACAGACATCCTTGCCCTCGGAGGGATTCGAACCCGCAATCCCTGCAAGCGAGCAGTCGCAGACCCACGCCTTAGACGGCGCAGCCACTGGGGTCGCCTCATGGGCGAGTGAAAAGACAGGTGATACGTACTGTGCACTGTGGCAACCGGTCAGAGAAGCTCCTCTGTCTTCAGAGGGTCGCTTTATTGCTGCTCCGTCAGCAGTAGGACGCACAGTGACAAGTCCCGCACTCCTCACCAGCGACTGACAGCATGTTATAACTCAACGCACACACGTCGCAAGACGTCGCAGTATAAGGGTGTCGGTGTCCTAGCCATATGGGTTTCGCAGGATATGGATCTTCTAGCGGTGATCTGAAACCCTTCATTGATTACCAGCGCGACTTGTCGCCTTTCTGCGCTAAGTCTACAAGGTCCTTATGTCGATATTGAATGTCAGCATGCAGTCTGCTGGCAATTATAATCGTACAAGCGAATATAATGTGTAATTACGTTACTGGCAGCTCTGGGTGTGAGAAGAGATATGTTACAGCTTTAGATAAGTGGATGGCCTGCTGGAGGTCGGAGGGACTATATCTGGAACTATGTATAGGCTTTCGGTGTCTTATTTCAGAGACTACTGGCGTATCTGGTGAAAGGAGGGGGGGGGGGGGGGGGGGGGGAGGGTTTTTTGCGGCCGTACCGGACTGCAGTCCAAGGGGC
>Ga0131853_10023309_pt1 | contig 11183 bp, 9 predicted proteins | sample TergutLab28metaG_FD_92764 | JGI IMG/M metagenome (GOLD analysis project Ga0131853, IMG submission 92764) | Labiotermes labralis P1 segment gut microbial communities from Petit-Saut dam, French Guiana - Lab288 P1 (version 2) (version 2) | ecosystem: Host-associated > Arthropoda: Insects >...
CAGGCCGTACGGCCCATAGGGGGAGTAGAGGTATAGCTGTACTGTACAGGCACTGAGGCTCTGTAAAGGCTGTACGGCCCATAGGGGGAGTAGAGGTATAGCTGTACTGTACAGGCACTGAGGGTCTGTACAGGCCGTACGGCCTATAGGGGGAGTAGAGGTATAGCTGTACTCTTTCTTGACCACGGCCTATGAAGGGAGTGAATGGGTCAGCGTCACGCCCCGGTCGCTCTTTACCCCCGTGAATGACCCGTTACCCATTGCACGGGAGGCTGGTTGGGCTCCAGGGTCGGTCTGGACAGGTGCGGAAAATCTCGCCCTCACCGGAATTCGATCTCCGGACCTTGCAGCCCGTAGCCAGTCGCTATACCGACTGACCTACCGTGGCCTACATGACAAAGGACATAACGTCGAGGGGTTGGAGCGAGACACGGAATATAGTTTAAATGTGACAATTTATATATGGATCTGTTTATTGGACCGTTAATGAGAGATAATTAAGTCATTTGACTTAGGAATACTTAATTAGATTCAAAGTAAACGAAAATGTTTCCTTTTGAATAAAGCAGACAGCATTCAATATGACAGCTCGCATTTATTGCTGATGATTTTAAGCAAATTAGCTTGCCTCGTCTACATACGAATCTTCTCATATCCTCCGGTTAAACAGCTAACATTTTGTTTGACAGCAATTATCAAATTCTTACTGCAGATTTCAGAGTGGCACTTTTTGATATATTTCAACAGGAAGCAAAAATAAATGGGGTCTGGAAAGAGGTACATGTTCTTTATATCTCGTGTGATTTCCACCGCGATGTTGTCGAGGTCGTCTCTCTTCTGCGATGTTACACGGTACAGGTTATCAGTTGTTACCGACGTTTCGGGAAGACCTATCGATCCCATCTTCAAAGGCCAAGTAGGCCAATAATAATGCTGGCGACAGGTCGACACAAGTTAAAATATAATATAAAATATAAGAAATATATAATACAATCAGACCCAAATTTTATTTTATTAAATTATATTAGATTATAATTCCAGCTACATGTTTCGGTCCAGTTTGTAGGACCATCTTCAGGCTGATCTTTAGACAGTTGGAGTGTATATTAATAATGAATTATCTGTTGTATATTCCAGCTACATGTTTCGGCCCAATTTTTAGGACCATCTTCAAGCTGATCTTTAGACAGTTGGAGTGTATATTAATAATGCATAATCAATTTTACATTCCACCGGTATTATATAAATATATATTGTTTGTATTATATTTTCACTTATATTCGACACAAGAGGAATATCTCACTTAAAAAAAAAAAGACAGGAGGTTACGTTATTAGATAGGGGACGACTGTTGTGTAATAATGGTTTTCAGGGAAAGCAGACGATCCAGTTAGGTTTCTGGGACATGAATTTGTCACCAGGGCTTGGGAAAATATGAAAAGAGACAGGAAGAAAGCAAAACACCAGACTGCTTGACCCTTCAAGGTGGAACAGATAGACTGTCACAAATTGTCAGTAACTAATCAAAGATCTACGCAGAGTAGCATCCCAGAACGGTAAAGACCTCTATATTTGTCTTTATTTTGTGATATAATATGTATTGAGTTGCGACTGACTAGGGGCTGGACGGTCCGGGATCGAATCCCAGTGGGAACGATATTTTCCGCCCGTCGCAGACCGGCCCTAGGGCCCACCCAGCCTCCTGTAAAATGGGTATCAGGTCTTTCCCGGGGGTAAAGTGCGGCCGGGGCGTGCTGCTGACCACTCACCACCTTCTAGTGCCGCGGTCATGGAAGAGTAGAGCCATACTTCTACCCACCCTCTGGGCCACACCGGACCTGTAACGGGATCACTTTAACTTTACCTTTAACTTTATATGTGTATTGAGTTGTGTGAGTTATACAAGGTTACAGGACACTTAAATATTAATACAGCGTTTTAGGTGGGTTTGTGGCCTATGAAATAGGCAAAGAACTACATCAAATTAAATGGCAACACATAAAGACCAAAAGCCAGAACACGCCGCAGAAAAATTCGAAATACATGTGGGAGACAAATAGAAAAGACCTAATTGCAATAAATTTTGAAATGTAAGTTTCAGTTCTCAAAGGTTCGAGATAGCACTGATGGTATATTTTATATGTTAGTCTATATTCTGTGGCGAGTATGGGTTGAGGAGAGGGGGGTGTATGGGGTCTTGGTGGGGAAACCGGAGGGAAGGAGACCACTGAGGAGACCTAGGCGTAGATGGGTGGATAATATTAGGATGGATCTCCAGGAGGTGGGATGTGGGTATATGGAATGGATTGGGCTGGCCCAGGATAGATACAGTTGGCGGACGCTTGTGAGTGCGGTAATGAACCTTCGGGCTCCGTGAAATGAGGGGAATATCTTGACTAGCTGCAAAGCAGTTAGCTTATCAAGAAGGACTCTGCACCATGGAGTAAGTAAGTAAGTATGTAAGTAAGTAAGTAAGTAAGTAAGTAAGTAAGTAAGTAAATAAGTAAGTAAGTGAGTGAGTCTATATTCTGTATTAGGTTAGACCAATGAGGGTTCTGAATAAATCTCTTGAGCACGCAAAGTGCAGTTTGTCTTGCAATTCTCATCTGCCTCTTGACAGAAGAGCAAGTACATATGCTGGAATAATTGCTTCTATGTTCACGGAAAATGTGACTCAAATGTACCTCGAAAATATTTTGTTGTAATTAACGGACCATTGAGAAAGATTCAGCTAGTGTGGAGCAACCAAATTAAAAAACGGTAAAGGTAAAGTGCACCCTTGTACAGGCACCGACGTTCTGTACAGGCCCTACGACCCATAGGGGAATTTGATATATAGCGCTACTCTTTCTTGACCACGGCATTAGAAGTGGTGAGGGTTGAGCGACACGCCTCTGCCACTCTTTACCCCCGAGCAGGACCCTGTACCCATTGTACAGGAGGCTGGTTGGGCCCCAGGACCGGTATGGACAGGTGAGGAAAACTCGCCACCACCGGAATTCGATCTCCGGACCGTCCAGCCCGTAGCTAGTCGCTATACCGACTAAGCTACCCCGAATTAAAGTAGTTTCAAATAAAATGTGTTGCATATGGAGGTAGGTCAGAACACATTAATCAGCATTGTTAAGATATAGCAATGAAAATCAACAAACAAAATTCGTTTTTAATGTAGATCCTTTGTCTAAAATGTCAGGGTAAGTTGAAACAAGTCGAGGTGTGTAACATAATTCCATTAAGTATCCACCTTCTCATTTGTCAGTCAGACTGCTTATATATCTTCCCATCCGCCCGTCCGTCCAACCATCCGTCCATCTGTACGTCAGTCTGTCTTTCTGCCTCACTACCTACCTACCTACCTACCTACGTACCTACCTGCCTGCCTGCCTGCCTACCCAAATAACTATCTACCTATATATCTGTGGTTCTACGTCCCTCTTCCCTTCCGTCTTTACCCACCTACCTACCTACCCACCCACCTACCTACCTACCTACCTACCTACCTACCTACTGCCTGCCTACCTACCTGCTTGCCTACCTACCTGTCTGCCTAACTGCCTACCTATCTGCCTATCTCCCCATCCTCCTACCTACCTACCTGCCTGCCTGCCTACCTACCTACCTACCTACCTACCTACCTACTGCCTGCCTGCCTGCCTGCCTACCTACCTACCTACCGAACTAATTTAGGGGCTGTGTTGTTAGACTAATTTTAACTTTAAACATGACCGTTCTGGGTTCGAAACCCAGAAAGCCTTCCAGCCAAAATTATGACCCCTCATTAGACCTATTACCTCTTGAGCAATGGTTCTCAGTTTACCCACGTCGAGATCTTCAACTGCGACGGAAAACCCATTGGGGTAAGCGCAATCCGAGTTACAGTTTAAGGTGGCTGCTAATGAACCCGGCCAGTGGTTAATGCAGTAATGGCTGAACAGACCGAAGGACTTGAACTTGAGCTCTGCCTTCAGTTAGCTATTTAGTTGGTTGCTTTGTTTGTTGATTGATTGGTTGCTTGGTTGGTCGGCTGGCGGCTGTGTTGTGGTGGTTGTTAGGCCTATATTTACATATTTCGTGTAAAAACTACAACACTACTGTCAAGATTATCTCGGTATACCGCTATAGATTAACGACATGTCCAACATGACGTGGTACAGCAAACGGTACTCTGTAGCCTTAAAGGAGATTATAACTGGCGCCTTGAAGCAGACAGTGCCCATATACAACCATCGAGGAGGCCGGCACTGTGATGGGTGTTTCCGGTGTGAAGCAAAGACCCAGACATGATTCATTATTACATTACTGCTAAGACAATAGATCAGGGTCGCGAATAAATTACTGTACTTTGCCTCATAACCTTCTAATTCCTTGATTAGTAACGCTGTTTCATTAGGGAGGGGATGAGATACGTAAGACAAGCCACATGTTGAAAAAAAGATATAAATTCAGTCAAGGTAAATTTGTAGGTATTACGGTAAAATTATGGACATTTGTACCATATTTTATAATACGCGCTTAATTGGTTTAGTGGGGTTTACTAGCGATAAAGTAACGTACAGTTATTCTAAGCATAACTTTTTTGTCGAGAAAATCCTTATGTTATGGTACTTATGAAGCTAATGTAAAAATTTTATATACATGGGCCCGTGCATCGTGAATCAATAATTAATAATTGTCCAACAAGATGCGACTTATTCAGTTTATTCCATTTCTGTAGACAGCTCTACATGTTTCAGGTGTTGACACCCATCATCAGCAGCTGGTACAGCTGTAATTACAGCTTATGGTATTGATTAACTGCAATGAATAGAATACGCTCTTATTAATACTGATATATAGTTTAAAATTCTATATTTTATTCAATAAAACCAATCTAGAATTTTAAATTATACATTAGTATTAATAACAGCGTATTTTACTCATTGCAGTTAATCAATACCATAAGCTGTAATTACAGCTGTACCAGCTGCTGATGATGTGTGTCAACACCTGAAACATGTAGAGCTGTCTAGAGAAATGTAATAAACTGAATAAGTCGCATCTTATCGAACAATTATTAAATTCTAATGTGCAAACTTGTTTCACTGTTGTAAAAACCGCTTTAAAAGTAAGTCATCAAACATGCTAATATCGACAGTTATATTCTGAATTCTACGTATAAGTTACACATGGATCGCAGATGATACACATCAGACTTCGTTTTTAATGTTTGCCGTCCCGAAGTGTTTAAACACATGTATAAATATACAATGATGTATCAGTCAAACACAACGAAACTTTATTATGTTTATTATTCTATTAAGGTAATATGTTTCGATTCTTATAGAAACATCTTCAGGCTCTTCTAAGAATACAGATCCTTACTTAGTAAGCATCTGTACCTTAGAAGGGCCTGAAGATGATTCTATACGAATCGAAACATCTTGCCCTAGTAAGTAATAAACATAATAAAGTTTCGTTGTATTTGACTGATACATCATCGTATATTTATTCATCAGACTTCGGCTAATTCACTATTAACATTTAAGAGTCTGTGCTTCTGTGGCACAGAGGTTTGTATCCCGGAGTTGAATTTCTTTGGCTAGGAGATGACATAGTGTTTGAGGTCGGCGTCTGGTAGTAATCTTTTTTGACATCAATTTTGTTCTTGTTTGAACAAAAACAGATTAAAATTATTGGACCTCATACCAACACGTGACTCTTTGCGACGTTGCGTCTGGCGTGAAATGAACGGTCTACGGAAAAGTAGAGCTACACACCACTACCCACCCTCTGGGCCAAACCGGGCCTGTAACTTTACCTTTACCTTATAATTCCATCTCGAAACCAGTTCTCAAATCTACTCTTTAATCGTCACAAAGAAAGCCTCAAAACTCTAACTTATTCATTACCTAGAGAATGGTCTTACCAATTTAAGGTCGAAATAATTAAATCTGTTTTGAAATAATAATGTTTCATCACGGCTGGACACCCCTGCTGGCCCTGGCTTCCTCTATAAGGTTCCTTGATCACACTCAGACATACCACCCTTAATAGGACTCCTCTTCACGAGGGATCGGTACGTCGTAGAGACAGCTACCTGACTTCACACAACACTCATGAGAGGGACAACTATACTTCTGGCGGGATACGAAGCCGTAATCCTAGCAGGCGAGGAGCCGCAGACCCATGCCTTAGACCGTGTGGTTACAGCAATCGGGCTTTAAGTAATATACTAATCAAATTTCTTGTAATACGAAAAGAATATGTGGGGCGGGTAGCTCAGTCGGTTTAGCGACTACGTGCTGGAGGGTCCGGGATCGAATACCGGTAGGGACTAGATTTTCCGCCTGTCCAGACCGGCCCTGGGGACCACCCAGCCTCCTGTGCAGTGGGTATCGGGTATTTCCCCGGGGTTAAAGGCGGCCGGAGCGTAGGGTTGACCCCCCCCACCCCAACTAGAGTGCTGAGATCCTAGAAAGCTATACCTCTACTCACCCTAAGGGCCTTCGTGGCCTATAAAAAGGGTGGAAACCTACCTACCGAAAAGCATAATCACTCTGTTGGAAAAGTGTGAGCACGTGGAAGAGAGCAGCACTCTCACCTGTGGATTCCGTATTTACCCATCGATGTATGTATATATGTAGGTATGTATGTATGTATGTATGTATGTATGTATGTATGTATGTATGTATGTATGTATGTATGTATGTATGTATGTGTGTATGTATGTATGTATGTATGTATATATGTATGTATGTGTGTATGTATGTATATGTATGTATGTATATGTATGTATATGTATGTATGTATGCATGCATGTATGTATGTGTGTATGTATGTGTGTATGTATGTATATGTATGTATGTATGTATGTATGTTTCAAAACGTTGTTCTACGCTGTCCGACACCTAGACTCCACTGCTTCCTATCTTTCCACTGGCCTTCATTTAGGTTTCCTTCGTTCATGACCTTCCTTATACCTTCCATCCAGTTTCTCTTCGCTCTTCCTCGTGCTCTATTTTGTTTCGGCACCCACTTCAATGCTATTTTTGGTAATCTTCCTGCTGCCACTAGTTGCACATGGCCGTACCGTTTAAGTTGCTTCTGTCCAGTTTCTTAACTCATTAACCCTTTCCGAGCTTTATGTCGTTTATCTCGTCTTCTTCCAGGACTTTGTCTAGGTTTTGAGCATGCATGTTTTTTCCCGGTTGATGGGATGATGGCCCATCGACACAACCCCCAACCTGAAGCACCAGTGTATCTCTCTTTGTCTGGGTGCTCTCCTTTGTACTGTCCGGCAAGTGTGGCCCTACCGGTAGCTACGGTACCGCCGGCATTGCTCTCTGGATCATCGCACTACGCAAGTCTCCTCACTCGGCAAAAGATGCATTTACCAATCGATACGGCGTAATATTCCAGGAAATTATAATTTTTATCAACACACTCACAAATGTCTCAACTCTAGCAATATCGTTCAAATAATTCAAGTAAAGAGTGTAATTTAGGAGAACAAGCTGCCGCAAGGTCAAAGCGAAATAGTGTGGAACACACAAAAGTGTTTCAGAATGCAGGCCGAGGCGTACAATGCTTAGCTGCATTATAACACTGGATAACAAATAACTTTATATTCTTTGTCACAAGAGCAAAAGTAGGTAAAACCAATAGCACTTCTTCGTCACACGAACTAAAGTAGGTAAAAATAATAGCACTTCTTTGTCACACGAACTAAAGTAGGTAAATCCAATAGCACTTCTTTGTCACATGAACTAAAGTAGGTAAATCCAATAGCACTTCTTTTTCACATAAACTAAAGTAGGTAAATCCAATAGCACTTCTTTTCACATAAACTAAAGTAGGTAAATCCAATAGAACATCTTTTTCACACAAACTAAATTAGGTAAATCCAATAGCACTTTTTTTCACATAAACTAAAGTAGGTAAACCTAATAGCACTTCTTTGTCACAAGAACTAAAGTAGGTAAACCCAATAGCACATCATTGTCACAAGAATTAAAGTGGGAAAACAAAATAGTACTTCTTTTTCACACAAACTAAAGTAGGTAAACCCAATAGCACTTCTTTTTCACACAAACCAAAGTAGGTAAACACAATTGCACTTCTTTTCACACAAACCAAAATAGGTAAACCCAATAGCACTTCTTAATCACAAGAACTAAAGTAGGTAAACCAAATAGCACTTCTTAATCACAAGAACTAAAGTAGGTAAACCCAATAACAATTCTTCGTCACACGAACTAAAGTAGGTAAAAGCAATACCATTCCTTTGTCACACAAACTAAAGAATTAAACCCAATAGCATTACTTTTTCACACAAAATAAAGTAGGTGAACAAAATTGCACTTTATTTTCACGCAAGCAAAAGTAGGTAAACCCAATAGAACTCCTTTGTCACAAGAACTAAAGTAGGTAAACCCAATAGCACATCATTGTCACAAGAATTAAAGTGGGAAAACAAAATAGCACTTCTTTTTCACACAAACTAAAGTAGGTAAACCCAATAGCACTTCTTTTCACACAAACCAAAGTAGGTAAACCCAATAGCACTTCTTTGTCACACAAACTAAAGTCGTTAAACCCAATAGCACTTCTTTGTCACAAGAACTAAAGTGGGAAAACACAATAGCACTTCTTTTTTTTACAAACAAAATTAGGTAAACCAATAGCACTTCTCCTTGACACAATCTAACGGGGGTAAACCCAATAGCACTTCTTTGTATTGAATTCAAATAAGTTGTAATTTTTTTCTATCAGTCAAGTTTTAAAGTGACGCGATGTTGAATTTTGAAGAAAACCTTTATATACACTATATTACAGACGGAATATGCTTTACCTGTTGAGTGACATTGGATGCAGTTCTGCTACACTTTTCCTGTGGGACGTTTCTTCTGTACGTCCGGCAATAATCGGCCATTACACCTGAATTCCACCTGCCTTGCTACCGCTTTTCACTGGTGGAAATATCATAGTGAAATCGCTCTTCGTTCCGATGGCTTACTTCCCTGAGATTCTCTCATAAGAATTCTAAGTGACATTTTACTTAAAACACCTTTAGGGACGTATTACACCCCGTGGACTTGTCACTGGAATTTTTCACTAACATATAATCCTTCCGTTCGCACCTGCAGAAAATATTACCGTGGCTCTCATTTCTAAGGTTTTTTTTTTAAATTTGAGATTAGTAAGTGTTAAACGTATCTCAAACACGATTGGTTAATAAGATATTGGGCTGTACATAAGGTGAGGAATTGCTTGACCATCTAAGGGACTGATAACTTATAAATATAAATATATTCTGTGAAGTTTAATAACTACTTTGTTAGAGTGTTCTTAGCACAAAGTTCATTCTTGTAGATTTCCTGTTTCTAACGGTCGATAACATTAAATGAGATATACAGTAAAACTCCACTTGTCCGGACGCTGGTATTTCGGATAGGCTTTGCCCTTCGGGTAAATATGTCGAGAATTCTACAAAATTAACTTGCTTTGAGGGTACCAGTTATCGGATCAAGTACTCTGTAGTGTTAAGTTTTCTAGAACTTCAAATCAGGTTTACACGCTGGTACATACTGAAAATAGTAATTAAATAGTAACACCCAAACTTCAAAGTACCAATGTAGCTACTTTCAAAGAAAAGTCAAATTACCCGGATTTTCTGCGTATCTGGATGTCTCGTCGTCTCAATTAATCCGGATAAATGGAGTTCTATTTTATTAGGAATTTTTTTTTTTGTATATATTGAAGCGAATTAAATATTTTATTTAAAGACACTGTCAGCTGCTATGTTTATCGCTTTTGTGGTAAATGGAATGAATGAGTATGGAGAATTAGAGTAATGGCAATGAGAAGGAAAGGTGGAACTGTTCGAAGAAAAACCTGTCTCAGTGTCTGCTTGTCCACCATAAAAAAAAACCACGTGACCATTCCCGAGATGCATATCTGGCCTTCATGTTGAATGACAGGCGCCTAACCGCCTGACCCATGGCACGATCTATTCATGGTAAAGTCGGTCATTATAGAGTTCTAAAACGAAATGGTAAATAAATATATCACATGGCTTTAAAGTACACGTGGTCTTCAATTTCTATGCGAAAACACTACATTCTCATAAAGGTGTTCATAAACATGCGGCCTTCTAAAACATAACACCCTGTATGTTGTAATTTTACGCATTTTTTTAAGATCAGTATAAAACGCCATTATTTCCCAAAGCAGCATTGATTTTGTTTTTGCAGCGAGCAACAGAAACTGATATCTTAGAACTCAATATAACTGTAGAAGAAATTAGTAAACCAATTAGTAGGATAGTCAAATACAGACAAGTGCTGAGTGGAACCTCAAATTAGGTAACATCGATTATTCCTTCCTAATAAGCAAAATATTTCAAAATAATCAACCTGAAAAACAAGTCTAATATTATCGCTATTCCAAATTTTTTTTCACACTAAAAACATACGGAAGCATATAGTGATTTCCTTCAGTACAATCTAGGAAATCGTGCTGTGTTACAAATCGGAAGGTCGCTGGTTCGATCCCAGCTGGTGTCATTGAAAATTTTCGATGACATAAAATCCTTCCGATCGCACTATGGACCTGGGCTCGACTCAGCCTCTAACAGAAATGAGTACCAGGGGTATTTCATGGGGTAAAGACGGCCGGTGCGTAAGGTTGACAACCTTACCACCATCCTGTGTCGTTGTCACGAAATCTGGGAACCTTAACTTCCTGGAACGCTCTGGGCCACCCAAGACGTGTTACGCGATTGCTTTACTTTTACCTTTACATTTACCTTCTAGGAAATCATGGTATAGTAATTTTACCATAAAAATGGATAACGAAAAAGATCGTAATTATGACATTATTTATTAGAACCAAATTTTTGTGCATTATATTGTGCAAAATAAATCATAAAATAACTTTTAACTCATCGCTTTTTGTACTCCATTGATGCCATATTCAGGGGGTTCAGTCTTACTGTAGTTTCTGCTCAACACACCCGTATATTAATGACACATAAGCGACAGCGGCTTGATTAGAATAAATGATTATTATCCGTCTGTTATGTGAGCGTAATTTGATACTCACAGGTGCACTTTTTTAATTGCTACGCAATTCGTCAGTCACACAATCGCCCTCACACGCACACACACACACACCACACACACACCACACACACACACACACAC
>Ga0131853_10023311_pt1 | contig 11183 bp, 13 predicted proteins | sample TergutLab28metaG_FD_92764 | JGI IMG/M metagenome (GOLD analysis project Ga0131853, IMG submission 92764) | Labiotermes labralis P1 segment gut microbial communities from Petit-Saut dam, French Guiana - Lab288 P1 (version 2) (version 2) | ecosystem: Host-associated > Arthropoda: Insects >...
AAACGGTCATAACTCCGTAACCGACCAAAATCGGACACATGTTTATATGAACTTTTTTGATCACAAAGACCTAGGAAATCACCTCCTGCAGTTATGCCCTAAAGTCGTGAAACACCCTGTATAAACAAATAGTCTTGCAGACTAACGCACATAGAGTTAATTATAGTCCCACAGGTAAGATCGAAGCCAATAAGGATCTTAAATATACGCGGTTTATTTCGCAACTGTTTACCGACAAAAGTGCCTTGGGAATCGGCACAGTAACAATGTCTCTGGGTAAAGTTTACTACGATCCTAAACACGCAGCAGGGTTTGGTTCAGTAGCAAAGTTGGTAAAGGCCGGTAAAAATAATAAAAGATGTGTAGAAGAATGGCTGTCGGTTCAGGACACGTACACTTTACATAAACATGTATGGAAGAGGTTCCCTAGAAACCCATATACGGTAACAAATATTGATGAAGTCTGGGAAATGGATCCTGCAGATTTAAGTTCCCTAGCGAAATACATCGATAAGTACAAATGCCTCTTAAACGTAATAGACATATTTTCATAATACGCCTGGAGCGTACCTCTAAAGGACAAGACTGCCACCCCAATCACAGCAGCTTTAAAATCTTTATTTCAAAATAGAAAACCGATTACAATACAATCGGACAAGGGTACTGAATTTGTTAATGCAACTGTCCAGCAATATTGAAACGTCAAGGCGTAAGTTTTCACACGACTCACAACCTCGACATAAAGGGCGCCATTGTTGAGCGCTTTCACAGAACTTTAAAGACCAGGATGTATAAATATTTCACCAAGATTTTCATTTTATAGCCGTGCAATACAATATCAATTCTTGCTTATAACCAACAATTTGCACAATACACTTGAAACATTAAAATCACATTTTGAGTTTCACATTAAAATAGATTTATATTACTCCTACATGTTTCGTCCCCATACGGGATCATCCTCAGCGATAGTGCATACTCCCTGAGGATGATCCCGTATGGGGATCGAAACATGTAGGAGTAATATAAATCTATTTTAATGTGAAACTCAAAATGTGATTTTAATGTTTCAAGTGTATTGTGCAAATTGTTGGTTTTAAGCAAGAATTGATTTCACCAAGAATAACACATATCGTTACTTGGACGTTATAAATAAACTTTTAATAGGTTACAACGGCTCTGTGCATTCCGCAATAGGTATGCCTCCGAGCAAAGTCAGCCCTTCCAACATTTACTCAGTGTGGCGGAAGGTGAACAGCCTGAGCGCTAAAATTCCTCAAAGTCGTGTTAAATTTAAATTAGTAGACCTTGTGAGGATAACGAAAGAAAAGGTGAAGTTCGCCAAGGGGTATGAAAAATCATTTTAAACAGAAATATTTAGTGTTGTTAAGGTTATTCAGCGTATGCCCCAACCTGTTTATGAACTCTCAGACTTGCAGGATCAAAGGTCAGTTTTACAATTACGAGCTTGTCAAAGTTACTGTATCGTCCCAAACCGAGTTCCAATTAGATAAAATAGTGCGCACACGTAACAATGATGGTATTAAACAACATCTTGTCAAGTGGAGAGAATACGACCCGACGTTTAATTCTTGGATAAACGCGACCGATATCAAAAACTTATAATGGATCACTTTTACGTAACATTTGCCGTCAGACATTTCCGGTTATTATTTTCCGGCCAACACAATAGCCGACTTTAGAACCAAACTGGCTACACCACTCGAGTTTGAACGTGATAGATGGGAGGTTGGAGTAATCAAGATATCTTACCCTAAAGGATACATAAAGCGGTCTTTGTACAATACACTTCGTTTAGATTCGGAGAAAATCATATTTCCTGTAAAACACTATGAACCTGTGCTTGATCTTCTCACAAATGTACCTCAATTTTACGACCCGTCTATAAACGAAAACTTTGTCCGTATATTTAGCAACTACATAAATAAATATCAGAGGCAAAGTGAAGAGTTGTTTAGTTCATGTCGTGGGGAAAATTCCATCATGGTTAACGAAAATTTAGTATCTTATTTCCCTGGACTTGTATATAACGGCATTGAAGATTTAGCAGACAAAATTATGAACCCTGCTAATTGCCATTCTTCCACAGTGAACTTATCCACAAAAAACAATTTTAACTTTGCTCAACCTGAACCTGTATACATTTACACCGATATTATCAAGCCAAATTTGGTTGGATATTCTTATGTGCGACTACTAACTTCCTTGCACTTCCCATCGAACACGGGTTACCTTAGATTTGACTACCCATTGTACAACCCATTGGAGCAGTCCTTTATAGAGTGAATTTTGGTTCGTTTAGTTATGAAAATTGGTGACAATGTGTTGTTGTTCCGTGTCTGGTAATATTGCACTTTAAAAAGTAGTCCTCGGCGTAATGGGTTTCAGTATGATAGTTACAATGCATCGATATACACGGTACTACGTAAATCAAAGTGGTGGTGGTGATATTGGTCCTGTTTACAGGGCTAGTTTCAGGATGCAGAGGGGTAACGGAATGGGGTCTTTCTTCAGAGGGCTCTTCCGTTTTGTTAAACCTCTCTTGTATTCATGGGCAAAGGCGGTCGGAAAAGAGGCGTTGAAAACAGGTTCCAATATAATAACTGATATTCTTAATAAGGAACCAGAACAGCCTGTGGGTACTATTTTCAAAAATCTTTTCATTGAAGCAAAGGGCAACCTCCAAGAAAAGATTAGAAAGATGACGGGGTCTGGCTTGGATTTAAAAAGGGAAGCGCAAGTCGAAAAAGGCTCAGTCTCAAAGCAAACGTAGGAAGGTGAAGAATATTTTCACAGAGAAATAATGGAGTGCTTAAAGTCGGGTGTTAACATCTTCCTCAAACGCAGTATTAAACATCTGTCGTAAATAGTCACACCGTTACATACAAACCTATTGCACCAGCAGACAACCCTGCCCAGTTGGAATTTAATTGCTCGGGCCATAGCTATTACTACATAGATTTAAATTCTGTGCGTCTACTCTTACGCGTCAAACTTGTCAAAATTGATAGTTCAGATATAGAAGGTGCGGAGCCAAACACATTGGGTTGTGTTAACAACTTGCTACATTCAATGTTTAGTTCGCTCACTATCTCGCTAAACGGTAAACCAGTTACTCTTCACGAGACAAACTATAATTACAAGGCGTACCTCGAAAAGCTTCTAAACTACGGTTCTGACGCGTCTGGCACGCATCTAGTTTCCAGTTTTTGTTACCTCGATTCGCCTGGAGAACTCAAAGACAAAACTTGTTACGTCAGACGATTAAATTACCTCAGCAACGGCAACACTATTGAACTATTTGGGAGGCTCCATGCTGACTTGTTCAATTCAGATGAAATGTTAATTAACGGTGTTGACATTAACATTTAACTTACACGTGCACCAGAATCGTTTCATCTTTTAGCCCCTTCAGACGACAACAAAGTGCGTATCAAGATTTTGGTCGCTACTCTTTTTATCATTCAAGTCGAATTGAAGCCCCCTCATCTACTAGCTCACGCTATGTTTTAGCTATGAAGCGCAAAGCACATTATCCTGTTACACATACTCAGATTAAAACGTTTACAGCGAGTTCTGGGGCCCAGCAAGTCTCTATCAATAATGCATTCCTTGGACCAGTTCCTGAAAGGATTCTCATAGCATTCGTTAAAAACACCGCATTCGTTGGTTCTGCCAGTACGAATCCATTCAACTTTCATCATTATGATATGAAAAATCTTGTGTTGTTCGTAAACGGAGTTCAGAACGCTTCTGAATCGCTCACAATGGATTGGTCTTCACCGTTTGGTGCTACCAGGGCTTACGAAACACTATTTTCAAGTACGGGTACTCATCGCGACGACCGTGGTCACATGATTACACTGTAAATGTTCACAAAGGGCTACTACGTATTAGGATTTGACCTGACACCAGATAGGGAGGCTGACGAAGAGCATATAAGTTTACCTCGTGAAGGAAATGTGTGTATAGACGCACGTTTTAAAAAACCGCTCCCTGAACCTGTGACATGCATTTTGTATGCTGAATTCCCAGGACACATTGAAATTGACAAATCTAGGAACGTTACAGTAGAATGAATACCATTCAAATTCATAAAGTTTTAACTAAACATTTAAACAATTTTCAAGGAGTGTATCCATTTAATCTTTTACCATCCACACTTATGAAGCCCTCGATAATTGTCATTAACCTTGATAAGCATTACATGCCCGGTTCGCATCGGGTAGCTGTCTGTTTTTCCGACTCTGGGTACGCCGAATATTTTGATTCGTACAGACTACCACCATTCAAACTTGGAATCATGGCATACCCGCAGCGCCACTCAATTTCTTAACTTAGGATGTCTGCGGACATTACTGCTCTTTGTACGCACTCCACAGAGCCAGAGGACTATCAATGACGTCATTCGTTAACATGTTTATTCCTGCTCGCTACACCTGCAACGATAAAAGGGCACTGCGCATGTTCCGCGCTCAGTTTGGATTATGTCCCGATTGCGACCGGTTGGAGGAGCAGCAGTCGTGCAAACCACAAATATAAATAAGGTACGTACACTCATATTTTATCAGTTGACAATGTCTGTCTTAGTGATTGATTTCACATACTTGGAAGGGCGAGATGGTGATATCGTGGTCAAGGAGTTGGCGGCTGTCGACTTCCAGAGTAACAGGGTCTCGTCATATGTCTTTAAGGGACTGAACGGCTGGGAGGAAGTACCAATGTTTAACGCCCGAATAAATGAAGCCATGACCACGGGTGTAATTGGAATCATGGTGATGTACTATATTCAGAGCTGGATACTGTGGTACATCGCGAGGCATCATCCGCTGTTGCACTCTATTGCTTCGGGCCCCAGAAAACACAATTTATCAGCGGAATTATTGAGCGTGCCGTTATTGATATCACTCAGCTAGGATGCGCTGCACTCACCGACATAAATCTGCCAGCCATCAGCTGCACGTTTGCATGTCATAACAAGTCTAAACATGTTTGTGCATTGCGGACGGCCTATTCATTAGCTCAGTGGCGCAACTTTCACATTCTTACTCTGCAGTATGCAAAGTGCCCTCCTCAGCCGGTGTTTAATTAATGTATTCCAGATGACTGCGTGGGGTTACTTCGACGTACCTACCACCTCAACGAGCAACAAACAAAGCACGTCTCCATCTACCTCAATGATGATAACCTCAAACCGGAAGTGACGATTGGAACTCCTTCTGGTCACGCAGTGTTAAACGGGATGCAGTGGTTCATTCTGCTGACATTCAAAAGTGATATGCCCAGGAATGAAGTGCACGAACTTGGTGACCCACAACATACCCTGTCAGTGTACTGTGGACGGTATATCCGCATTACGAGTGAGAACACTCAAGTGCATCTAAGTAAAAAAGATTGGTCACAGCTGCTGGACTTGGCAAGTGGTTGCATAGACAGAGAAGTGATAAAATACGGCAGACTCCAAGAAGAACTTGCAGAGTGGCGCAATAAGTGTTTTGAATCCAAATCCTTTTGTACACCTCCAGACATAAATGCCATTTATTACATTACATTGTGGAATGAACTAAAGAATAGAAACACATCTCTTTCTGATGATAAATAATGCTTATAAGTGTGGATAATTTAACGATAAAACTGTATTTGTAATAACCTACATTGTATACATTTATGTCATTGAAATAATATAAAATCCTACATTGTATATGTTTGTGAATTAAAAAAATGTGTATTTATTTTCCTTGTACCTGGTACAGGATCCTTTAAAAAAGAGATGGTTAAGGCAGCAGGATTCGAACCTAGAATATTTCAATTATGAATCCTGAATCTTACAGCTTCAGCCAACTCTTTTGAGAGAAACACAAAGTCATACAAAGTTTAATTTAAAGTTAGCGCGCTGACCGCCATATTGTAAAATGGTGAACTTTAAAGTTAAGTTTAATTTAAAACTAGCACGCTGGCAGCCATATTGGAAAGCGCCAATTGAAACTTAATATTATGTTAACGAATTGTTAAAAGTACCACACTGGTAGCCATATTGCAAAATGGTGGATTTTAAAGTTAGGTTTAATTTAAAACTGGCGCGTTGATGGCCATATTCAAAATGGCGGAGAGCGCCAATTCAAATTTAATGTTAGGAAAAACAATTTTTAAAAGTACCGCGCTGGTAGCCATATTGGAAATAGCGGAATTTAAAGTAAGGTTAGAACATATTTTGAAAATGGCGCTCTTTCAAAATGGCGGACTTAAAAATTGTGTTAGCGCTCATTCAAAATAATAGCCGGCGCCACACTGTCTGGCGTAATTAGGTCATATGCCATCTTTGTTTACATATTGTGTCATTTGATTACATATCAGAGGTTAAAGTTAGGTTAGGCGCCATACTGTTGCCGAAATTAGGTCAGCCGCCATATTTGTTTACATACTGCGTCATTTGTTTACATACCAGAGGCTAAAGTTACGTTAAGGCGCCACACTGTCTGCCATAAGTAGGTTATCCGCCATCTTTGTTTACATATCAGAGGTTAAAGTTAGGTTAGGCGCCATCTTTGTTTACATCACGTGACCGCCGGAGGCAAGGTCGTTCGCCATCTTTGTTTACATGTGGCGTCACAAGGTCATTGACCTCGCCGCCATGTTTCTTTACATCACGTGACTATGACGTCAAAAACTACGGTAAACCCCGACTCTCTGTACTCATGCTCGATGCTCAACTGTTAGTTCGGCCCCAGCGCTCACCTTACACAGAACCTTGGCAAGCCAAGTGTGACGTCACTTATAACCAGGATGTGAAAATAATTTTGTCTCTCAATCACACGCGCCTAGCGTATTATACATGGTACCTATGCCGAAAATCATATTGTTGTGGTTAGCTATTTCGTAATGTCCTGTGTTAGGAAATCGGCCGGCCATGGAAGTCCCTTATGGCAACGAATGGGAGAGAATTCTAGAATACACCATTGCGGAATCCAGTTTCTTCCGTTTTGATTAGGTAACATCACTGTCATTCGACTCTAATGATTATTAATTTGTAAATTATTGTAAAATACACCAAGAAACAAATAATTTGAATTTGATGTTCTCGCTTTGGTGTCGGTGTAAAATGTTTATTGTCTTCTGTGCTGTGATTCTTACCAGTGAGGAGTTGGCAGCAGTAATTTCGCAACGTTGGTGTCTAGGAAGGTCACTATGAAAGTAATACTTTGTTTGACATTCAGAGGACCGTGCATCGTGAAATATTCTTGTAATAAAAACAACTAGAAGCACTAATTTCTCAAATTTCTTTTTGGAATAAGACTACATGTTTCGGACAGTATCTCTGTCCATCATCAGGAGTCTAGCACTGTACACACAGCAATAGGTATATGTCATACAGGTTATGCTGACTGCTTGCTAGCAGGATCAGGATGGAACTGTTCCATCCTGATCCCGCTAGCAAGCAGTTAGCATAACCTGTATCACATATACTTATTGCTGTGTGTACAGTGCTAGACTCATGATGATGGGCACAGATACTGTCCGAAACATGTAAATTTGAGAAATTAGTGATTCTAGTTGGTTTTATTATAAAAATAATACCTTCTTCTATTTCTTCTTCTTCTGCTTCTTCTTCTTTTTTTAATGTGGCGCCGAGTAGAGTTTCTTGCCTTACCCGCCGGATAGCGACACTGTACAACTCCACCAGGATCATCGGTGCTCCAGTCAGTCACCGACGTTCAGCACTGCAGTAGTTCAACCATCAAATCAGAGCGATATGTGCAGGCATTACAGTAGCTAAAACAACGAATTCGTAGGGCTCGACAAAAGAGGAAGATGGGTCAACTCTTCCTCCTGCTATGACAAGGCCAGAACGCACATCAGTATGCGCACAAGGGAAGGAAATGCAACCGTGGGGTGGCCTGTTTTCCCTCATCCTCCCTACTCCCGATTTAGCACTCACCGAATTCAGTCTGTTTGGCTTCCTGAAGGATGCAATCCGAGGGCCCCATTTTGCGAAAGACGCGCCCTACCACAAAGGGCTGAGAGCTCCGACGCGTCAGCGAAGGGTTTTACGCGACCGGCATGCAGCGTCTCACGGAAAGTAGGATAAAATGTGTTGATAATGAAGTACACTTTGTGGAAAAATGATCTCAACTCTGTCACGAATCTACCCCCTATATATATATATATATATATATATATATATATATATATATGTGTGTGTGTGTGTGTGTGTGTGTGTGTGTGTGTATGTATATATTCCACAGTACTTGTGCTTACAGTTTCTGAGGAAAAAAATGGGAGGCATTACCTTCGTACCGTCTCTCATACAAATCCATTAGGCCCCATTTCTTAATTGAAGTAATTGATTCTTAAATTAACTTTTAAATGATATCTTAGAAAGAATTATTCGAAGTGTCCTAGTGAAAATGGTTATACTGAAATTATCTTAACGCTTGACACTGACTGACGTGTACTTTTTCTTACATGTCCCTGTCAATGTAACATATGGGTTACATATTTATAGAATCGTCACCCTCCCCCCGACTCATATAGGATGCAGCAGAGGGGATCATGAAAACCGCTCGCCCCTCCTGACATGTCATTGTTTTAACCTCTGGAGTGGTACAGCACGTGGCTATAAGCTACCGCTGCGTCTGTGCGCTCGAATGGTACTTCCCCGATGTCACTTGGCACACGTGTTATGAACTAACTTCGCCCTCTTATTTTTCAATTTTCCTTCCTCTGTGCCTGTTTATACAGCTACTGGGCACTGAGTCATGCCCCGTGCAAGGTTAGAGTGTTGGTACTAGTACGTAGCGCACTATTCCGAGAGTGTAATGGCGCCAGGTGACAAGATCAGCAGCGCCAAGACTGGCTGCGACTAATGGATATTGCGAGTCTGACTTTTGATTTTGCTCTTCTGGTTATGACGTTAATCTGTTACATATTAAAAGAACGTTCCCGCTTTGTAGAAAACAGTCCGTTTCGAATACAAAGGCGGATCTGTTTGGGAGATAATGGAAATTGATTAGACGATAAATACGAATCGCACTGTGTGGAAAATGCAGAGTTTCTTGATACTGTAACAGGTGTTAACTATATCTATCTCAGTAATTAACCAACTTCATGCACAAAAGTTTTGTTTTACAATAAGTTTATTTCATGCCTCTACATGTTTCGAGCACATGTGCTCATCATCAGGAGGTCAAAATTGCATTACACAGCCTCTGGTATCATCAGACCTATAGATTTGATCATACAAGAGGCTGTGTAATGCAATTTTGACCTCCTGATGATGAGCACATGTGCTCGAAACATGTAGAGGCATGAAATAAACTTATTGTAAAATAAAATTCTTGTGCATCAAGTTGGTTAAATGCTGAGATAAATATACTGAGATGCACGGTCAGCAAAACATAAAAAAAAAATGTTAACTATAGTTACCACTGGGCTTTAAACGGTTAATTGTGCAATATGGAAGCTACACAAGACACACAAATGTTATAGTTACTTCTGATCCTTTTTTGTATCAAATCCTTCTGTAAGTAAAAAGTTTTTGGTAGCTAGACGGTAAGGATTAGTTACGTGGTTACGTAGCTGTGGGACATAGTTCAATTTTTAATAATTATGGTATTAACGATGAACGTCTGTTCAATATAGAACGATGAATTGTAACGTGTAATCTTGTAAATGAAACCAACTTGGTGAATGCTTTATTCTTTGTGTATTTCATGAATTTTGTTTATAACCTCTACATGTTTCGAACCTCTAGCTGACTGTCTGGTATGCATATCAGACAGTCAGCTATACAGAATAACAAGTACCAAGTGCCGTATAAATACAGCGGTTCCTCCTGATGATGTACCTAGAGAGACCCGAAAAATGCAGAGGTTATAAATGAAACTGATGAAATACACTAAGAAAACTTGATCGGAGGCATTATGATGTGCTAGAAACATAATATAATGCCAAATAGTATACGTCAGCACAACTGTTTTATTATACAAAGTAGTTACACATGCTACATGTTTCGACTATTAATCAGTCATCTTCAGGCCTATTTTAATAGGTTTAGTCACAAGATGCTACGGAATACATAAAACTAGATCTAGTTTTATGTATTCCATTGATGTAAACACGCTGGGATCCCAACGTGTGCATAGCATCTTGTGAATAAACCGATTAAAATAGACCTGAAGATGACTGATTAATAGTCGAAACATGTAGCATGTGTAACTACTTTGTGTAATAAAACAGTTGTGCTGACGTACACTATTTGGCATTATATTACACTAAAAATAAAACGTGCACCAAGTTGGCTTCATTTACAACATCATATAGAGATGCACGGCCAACAGAACAGTAGAAAAATGCAAAGTATAAATGCATTGTTTTTCAGGCAAGCACGTATCGGGCTGAATATCAAAGGTCGCCTTCCATTTATGGCAGGCACAGTTTAAGGGACCCGTTGAACAGTATTAGGGAAAAAATGTAGGAGGAACGATTTTAAAATATCTTTGCTTGCCACCTATAAAAAGAAAATCGGCCGAGCTGTACAATATCGTTAGTCCTACTCTGTTAATAAGAGTGCGACTCTAAAATGCCCAGCCGTCACTTCGATTTCTTGTACTGTTGAAAGACAAACTTACAGCTTCGTTTTCATTTTTGCGGTTTTAGACAGTGTATTTCCATCCACGCCTAAGTCTTGAATGTTGCCTCTTACCTTTATAAATTCCGAAGTGTTTTAAAAAAAAAAATTATTTGGGTTAGATACGAGGGGGTGCTGATAAGTCTTTAGCCCGATCAGGAAGGAAGCAAACTCGGGATTTATTCAACGTACTCCCCACGAAGCTCGATAGCCCGTTGATCTGAATTTGCAAGCCATTAAAAAAAAAAATTCAGAAGTTTGTCCGTCCAACCAGGTCTCCGCGGCAGCAATGACCTCCGCATCGGACGAAAAATGGCGAACTTTCAATTGTTTTTTTCAGTCCAGGGAACAGGTGATAGTTCGACGGGGCCCGATCCGGAGAACATATGGCAGAAGTATAGAGAATGAGAATGGTTGGGCATGTGGCGCGTATGGGTGAGGAGAGGGGGGTGTATAGGGTCTTGGTGGGGAAACCGGAGGGAAGGAGACCACTGGGGAGACCTAGGCGTAGATGGGTGGATAATATTAGGACGGA
>Ga0131853_10023314_pt1 | contig 11182 bp, 9 predicted proteins | sample TergutLab28metaG_FD_92764 | JGI IMG/M metagenome (GOLD analysis project Ga0131853, IMG submission 92764) | Labiotermes labralis P1 segment gut microbial communities from Petit-Saut dam, French Guiana - Lab288 P1 (version 2) (version 2) | ecosystem: Host-associated > Arthropoda: Insects >...
TGAAGCGGTCTTTAACAAAATGCTTGCGCCAATCAACAAGTATCCCTAAGTCTTGTTCTGTTAAATCGCCGTATTCGTTATCTTTGATAAATTCGTCTATCCACTGCGGGTTATCCCAAAGCTGCGCCCTGACGGCAATAAACGGAGCTTGCTCCATTGGCTTGTCACCGTATATGGGCATTTCAAACTTGGGGATGATATTTTGCTTCTCATTAACGCCCCAAATCAAAGCGCACCATAGTTTGTAGAATTGGGTTATTTCTTGCTGGGTTAGCATCACTGGCAATCAACTCCTGTTGCAGCTTATGTAAAAATATATGTGGGCACCTTTCCACATGTATGCAGTAACGCTGTGCTCCATGTATAGATACTGACACAATTTACGCTCCTGCATTATAACTCGAGTTTGTTGTGTTGTATAATTATTGTGTGCAGATATCTGAGAAGAACGGATGCTTTAATATATGAGAAGCTCGATTATATGAGAGATTAACGCCGTGGAGTTTCTTTGCAAACAAAAAATGCTGGATGACTACCCAGCATTCTTACGCTACAATATTTTCACATACACCTCTACTTGATAAACTAGCGTAGTTGCATGGCTCCTGGCCTCTACCCCTCTCATAAATTTGCAACTTCTGTTTGCTACACACAATATGGATACTTGGCGCACTTGCCTTAATCTTAACCCCATACTTAGCCCCATGCTTCACCAGCACTGGCGGCTCCAGCTTCATTTCATCTGTTGCGGGGGTCACAATGCCATAGCCTTTCCTGCGCACTTCTTCCAAGGCATATTTTAGCTTATCAAATTCACGCTTAGCCTCTGCCAGCACTTTTATTGTAGCAATAAGCTGGTATTCGCCGCCTATATCCATGCCCGTGGTTTCGCTTAGTATCTGATAGAAAAGGCGTTCATCTACTGTGACTTCAATATATGCTGTGCCTTCCCCAAGGGCGATACGCTCCAGGAAGGCTTTTTTTATGTGCTCATTACTGTCAAGCAGCTGGGCATTTGTCCGCATTTCCCTAAGCTTGCCTATGCCTTTGACCATTTCTTTTACAGCGCCTATGTAGCTTTGTTTTAACCAATGGTCTATGGACAGGGTTTCAATCCACCTGGGATAGTTGATTCTTATTTCTTGCACGGGGAATTCGTATAGCACTTTTTCTATCAGGGCGTGTATATCTTCAATTTTTAGCTGGGCGGCGTTTAGGGCCATTACCGGTGCGCTGTATTTTTGTGCCAGTTGTTCCCGCAGGGTTTCTACTTCTGGCGCAAAGGGGGTTTGGGTGTTTAGCAAAATTACGAAGGGCTTGTTAATGTGCTTTAATTCCCTTACAACCCGCTCTTCTGCTTCTATGTAGTCTTCCCTTGGGATTTCTGCAATGCTGCCGTCTGTGGTTACAACTATCCCTATTGTGGAGTGGTCGTTTATTACTTTTCTGGTTCCCATTTCTGCTGCTTCGGCAAAGGGGATTTTGTCTTCTGCCCAGGGGGTGGATACCATGCGGGGCAGCTCGCCGTCAAGGTGGCCCATTGCGCCAGGCACTAGGTAGCCTACACAATCAATCATGCGCACTTTAAAGCTTAGGGCTTCGTCAAGTTTGATTTCTACGGCTTCGTTGGGTACAAATTTGGGCTCTGTGGTCATAATTGTACGGCCTGCGGCACTTTGGGGCAATTCGTCCTTTGCTCTTTCCTTGCTGTAGCTATTGTCTATGTTTGGGATTACCAGCAGGTCCATGAAGCGCTTGATAAAAGTGGATTTCCCTGTGCGGACGGGGCCTACTACACCCAGGTAAATGTCCCCCTTTGTTCTTTCGGCAATGTCCCTGTATAAATTTGTGAACTCCATGATATTTCTCCTTTCATATTTGCCTTTATGGGCATTAAAATTGTATGGATACACTATATTATGCTGGCTCACTAGAAGTATGCCTAAAAGGTTGAATATGCTTGCGCGTAATGCTATTCTTGCGCCAAAACTATACAAGGAGGTAGCAATGAAAGCGAAGATGATAGTGAACAGATCTTTTACTGTAGACACAGTAGACAAGCGGATTTATGGTTCCTTTGTAGAGCACCTGGGCCGGTGTGTATACACCGGTATCTACGAACCAGGGCACAGTACCGCAGACAAGCATGGCTTCCGCAACGATGTAAAAGAGCTTGTAAAGGAATTAAATGTGCCGCTAATCAGATACCCTGGCGGCAATTTCCTATCAGGCTATAACTGGGAAGACGGCATTGGCCCAAAAAAAGAACGCCCAACACGCCTAGACCTAGCGTGGAAAACAGTGGAGCCCAATGAGGTTGGCCTCCATGAATTTGTAAATTGGGCAAAGGAAATGAAAGCCGAAGTAAACATGGCCATAAACCTTGGCACAAGAGGCCCAGACGCTGCCAGGAACATAGTGGAATATTGCAACCACAAAGGCGGCACGTATTGGAGTGACCTGCGCCACAAGAATGGAGCCTCAGAGCCTTTTGCTATAAAAACCTGGTGCCTGGGCAATGAGATGGACGGCCCTTGGCAAATAGGCCACAAAACCGCCGAAGAATATGGGCGTATTGCAGTAGAGTCCGCAAAGGTTATGAAATGGGTGGACAGCAGTATAGAGCTGGTAGCATGCGGCAGTTCCTATATAGGAATGCCCACCTTTGCATCCTGGGAAGCCACTGTGCTAGGGCATACCTATGACCATGTAGATTATTTGTCCCTGCACAGCTACTACAACAACCAAAAAAATGATTTAAAAAGTTATCTGGCAAAGTCCATAGATATGGACAATTTTATAAAAAGTGTTGTTGCAATCTGTGATTATGTAAAAGCTAAAAAACGCAGCAAGAAAAAAATGTATTTAGCCTTTGATGAATGGAATGTATGGTATCACTCCCTTGATAATGACAGCAAAAACGAACCATGGCAGTTTGCACCGCCTTTAGTTGAAGATATATACAACTTTGAGGATGCGCTGCTTGTAGGCTGCTTGCTAATTACTTTGCTTAAGAATTGCGACAGGGTAAAAATCGCATGTATGGCACAGCTTGTAAATGTTATAGCGCCTATTATGACAGAAGCTGGGGGTGAAGCTTGGCGCCAAACTATTTTTTACCCCCTTATGCATGTTGCCAACAATGGGTATGGTACAGTGCTGACCCCGGTTTTGGAATGCCCTAAGTATGATTGCGAAGAATTTAGCGGTGTACCCTATGTAGAATCTATTGCGCTGCACAATGAGGATAAAGACGAAATTGTAGTGTTTGCTGTTAACCGGGCAGAAAATGACCATGTGGAGTTTGATATTGAGCTGCAGGGGTATGATGGAAGGGCCATTGCTGAGTATAGCGAGATTAGTGGCTTTGATATTAAACAAGTAAATGGTAAAGGTGCAGTTAATGTTGTGCCAAAGGCCGGGAATGAGGCAAAGCTAGAGGGTGGCAAAGTATGTGTTACCTTAAAACCTTTGTCTTGGAATATGGTGCGGGTTTCTTTGAAATAGTTGCTTTTGTGACAGCAGAATACTAAAAAGCATAAAAAAAGGGCGCCACGTTAATAAATAAACGTTAGCGCTCGTCATCCCATCGAAGTCAATATAATAGTGCAAAACCACCTAGTCCGCCGTTGTGAGGCGGACTAGGTGACTATATCTTTAGTTACAGGTGAAGATGATTTCCCTTAAGCCGGCACCCATGGTCTTAGAAGCTATGTTCATAGGATTCAATGTCGCTTTGGCGGTCAGATTTACGCCACTCTGCATCGGCTTTTTCTAGCTTGCCTTCTTGGCAAGCGTCGAAAAAGCCTCCTTGATTGGCGTAAATCTGCCACGCCAACTCGACATTGCCCCCTATGAACACAGCTTCTAAATTTAAAGCCCTTTAAAAAAGTTGAATATCAATTCACTTGACCCCGGCAAATCCTCATGGCCATGGTTGGGGTATATTTCGCATGACTTTTTCCCTGTTATTTTGTTGTAGACAGCAAATTGGGTTGAAGGTGGGCAGATATCGTCCATAAGGCTAAGGAACATATATGTTTCACCCTTTATCCTTGACGCGAGGTTTGAGACATCTATATACCCAAGCATTTCAAACATTTCATCCATATGCTGCTGGCGGGGGTCTTTGCCTTTTATATAGTATGTCAGCTCTTCATAAGCACCTTTAAACAAGTCCATCTCCCATGTGCGTTTATAATCAGACAGGAATGGAAAAATAGGTGCATTCATTTTTACTTTTGGCTCAAGGGCAGCACAAGAAATAGTAAGCGCACCGCCTTGGGAGCCCCCAGTTGCGCCTACCCTGTTTTCATCCACAAAATCCATAGACATCAAAATCCGCGCTGTTTGTGCTGTATCCAGGAATACATTCCTAAAAAACAGCTTATCTGGGTCGCCGCCTTCAAGCCCCCTGATTATATGCCCGCGTAAGGTGATGCCGGGCACGTTTAAGTTATCCTCCGAACGGCCTTTTTGGCCGCGTACATCCAAGGCCAGTACCGCATAGCCTGCATATGCATAGGCAAGCTTGTCCACCCAACTTCCAGAGTCGCCAGAGTACCCATGAAACATAGCAATCCCGGGGATTTTGCCTGTTACATTCTCTGGGCACAAAAATTTGCAGCAAACTTTTGCGCCACCTACACCGGTGAAATACAAGTACGCGCATTTGACCCCTGGGGCAGAAAATTCTGCATCTTCCAGGGTATAGCCTGTCCCGGCAGCGTCTAGTTCTTTTAGCGCTTTGTCCCAATAGCTGTCAAAATTCTTGGGCAATGGGCTTATGCCTTTGTATTGCTTAAGTTGTTCTAGTGGGCAATCTAGTGCTGGCATGGGTTGCCTCCTTTGGATTTGTATTTGCTTTTGGATTGGGGTGATTATAGCATGATATTCCAATGTATCAAAAAAGCCCGGGAGTGCGGGCTTTTTTGATACACTGAATTGTGATTCAAGAGATTAATTTAACTCCTGCATCTTTTGTGATGCAGGCATATTAAATAAAGGAAATGACGATCAATCAATATAGACATACGCCACACGAGCAGCTCTGTCCCAGCGTGCGGTTGCACCTACAACATTTATGATATAAGTAAGAGGCACAAAGGTGCTACCTTCTATTATTACGGGGGTACCCATTCCACCCGGTAATGGTTGATTTATGGTTATGGATATTGTTTCACCATTTAAAATGAATGAAACTTCACCAGAGATATAGTTCAGATCCGTTGCGCCAAGGGCTTCTACTATTACCCGAAGGGGAACCATAGTACGGTTGTATGCAATGAATGGCGCTGCTTCTAAATTGTATGATGTTCCACTATCTGTAAATGAAGTTGAGCCGATAGCAAAACGCAGGGTACGGGTTGCGGTTGGCTGACTTGCCATCACTAAGATTGGATTCGGGAAAACATCACTCTCCGGGTGAGGAAAGGCTCTCCTATTCGTCCATGTGATTATATCACCTGTAGCAGTAAGCGCATACCGTGTACATTCCCCTATGAATGAAACCAAACCTAAAGGTGCCGGGATGGGGGTGTATACAGGAGTTTTTTGAAAATCATTATCATAATCATCAGCACCATGAATAAATGACTGGCCAAAATGATCACCCCATATCCAAACCGTTCCATCTTCTAGTGTTGCAACTGCGACAGAAAATCCTGCCCATATAGTGGATACATTCTCCATAATTGGGGCATAAGTCAATGCTCTGCGCCCCCCGGTCAGAGCAGCAGTACTGCCACCATGCCCCCATAAGCTACCATCATCCATGATTGTAAATGTAGTAGCAATGTGTTCATAAGATTGTGCGGCATAGCGCACCCCAGACATCACCTGTGTAGGTGTTGTTAAGTACATAGTGCTATCACCGCCAAGCCCCAGGTGACTGTTGTTATCAAAGCCCCATACATAGAAATCGCCCTCAGAAGTAACTGCCCATGAGCGACTTATGCTTATCCCAGCTTGGATGACATTATCCATAATTTCAACCGGCTCATGGCGATTGTTAGTAGTGCCGTCCCCCAACTGCCCTCTATGGTTAAGCCCCCACGCCCACAACTGACCATTGGTGGTTATGGCAAGAGTGTGAGTCAAATTACTTACAACAAATGCTACATTTTCTTTAAAAACAGCAGGTGGTTCATGTATCGTGATTCCATTGCCGGAACGCAATTGATGATATGTTATTTCACCAGTAATAGGTGAAACCTCTTTATGCAAGTGATAAATTGTGTCGTTACTCCACCTCCAAAGCGTCCCATCTTTGGTAATGGCATACAAATGCCCCAAGTAATCGTTTGACCAAGAACCCCAGCTAACAGAGACAGAGACCACATTTTCTTTGATCATAAATGGCTGCCCTACTGCATCTTCCCCTGTGAATGTAAAGGAGTGCTCAACTGCCCACAGATTCCCATCGTCTCGGATAGCGACCACGTACGTTGAAGTAGATACAGGAAAGCTGACGGCAGTCCGAGGTGCAGCTGTAATCGTTACGTTGTTGGGTGTGTTTGCATATATGGTGGTAAAGCCGAGCAACATGGAAAGTGCGAATGAAGTAATAAGCATCCATGCAAGAAATTTATACCTTTTCATACAATCCTCCATTATAGTTGCAATAAGTTAATTTCTGTAGCTGGAACTCCTGCATCTGCTGTGATGCAGACACTTTACTCTTTAAATCTTGACGGGGTGCTTGTACTTTCGACTTCATCCTGCACATCCAACATGAACAATGTATCTTGCCCTTGCTGAGCCGTCCGGGTTGCCCACCTGTCCATGCCATGACATTTTCCATCCCGCCTACCCGTTTAAGAAAACCTAGTTTTTTTTGAATAGTGCGATACCTCTGCCACCGATAATATGCACGGCTTCTTGACATTTATTTCACTCCTCAACCATTCGGGCAACCTGTAAGGAATGTTGAGAATGAGTTCCTTACAGGTTGCTTATGTGGTTGAGGTTTAAAAATTTATATGTTGTCATATATCCCTCTCTATCCTTAAATACTTCTAATTGTTTAAAGGTAATGACATCACTGTGCTTGCTATAAGGGGGACAGCATGATGTAATGTTGATGTGAACGATATAATGGTATTGAAATCACGCATTTTGCTTAACATGAGATCAAATATATTCTTATTTTCTTCAGTGTACTCAAGTCGCTGTGCGTGTAAAATAGTTTGCCCGGTTGTTTTTTGCATCATATTGCTTATTTGGCTCACACCGAAAAGTCTATAATCACGAACGGCAAAAACCATTTCTTTTAGATTGGCAATTAGCATTTTTTTAAACTCAATATCTATAGATGCGTTTTCTATTGTGGATAGTAGCCCATCAACTTCATCAAGTATTTGTGCTAACTCTTCATCGTTTAGCTCTTTTTCAAGATTATGGTCGGCTATGTAGGCAGCTAAAGATTCTAAGCTTGTTATGGCAGCTCCGCTATTTAGCTTGTTAGCAAACAAATCTAAGCTAGTGGGATTACTGCTATAACCAATACATAACATGGATTCTAATATTATATCAAGATTTGATATATAGCCTTGTGCCATTCGCCCACCAAATGTCTCGCATAATTCTTTTAAATTTTGTATAAGCTTTATAGCACTTGCATGGTGTTTTAAAATTTGCTTATCATTGCTTAAATCGTCAAAATTGTAAGCCTTTGCTAAAGCTTTAGCAGAGGATACACTATTTCTATAAGAAGCTAATAAACTGTTAAGTATCATTATGAGCCGATCTGCACTTGTAGTTTTTAAATTTGACATAATAGAGCCCCACCTTTCATCGTAATGTAAAACTTCAAAGCTAGTCCTGCAAACATTATAAGTTGCAAGGCTATACATGCTGCATAAAAATGGAGATAAATGGAGATGATGCTCCGCTATAGGAATCCACAATTACACTCTATTGCGCAAAGAGCTTATCGAACAATATTTTATTACGTTGCTTTGAATCTTGTATTAGCTTAGTATACGGTATGATTTCTATCAAAGCATTATAGTTATTCATATAACGATAAAAACCTATTCCATCAGGGCTGCGCTCAAAATCTTTTTGCTTAGCATAGAGTTGGATTTTATCGCATAAATCGCAAATGATATAGCAGAAAAATCTAATATCTTTGCTCTGCTCGATAGTTTTTCCATCACGTGTTTTTATTTTCCCGCTCAAAATCTCATCCATATACCCTATAACTTGTTGGATTGGATTATCTTTATCTGCGTAGTTGTTTTTTCCTGGACGCTTAAATTCAATAATTGTAATATTTCTGAACGGTTGTCTATCTTCATCCGTGAATGCAAAGGGTTTATCAAAGATAACTATATCCAATTCTTTACCACTTTCAGATTCAATAGGTGACATGCTTTTTAACGACTTGTCTGATGCAAGATAGTAATGATAAGCAAGTTTTTCATCAATAATCCATAGATTATGGCTTTGATAATCTATTTCATCAGATGTTTTTTGCATTGGGAAAATAACCTGATGAATATTTTTTTCATAGGCGTAATCCATATCAACACTTTGATATTGGCGCATATTATCTAGTATCTCCAAAACGGTTTTCCTATGCAAGATGTATTCAATTAGACTGCTCTTTCCTAGTTCCGAAACTTTATCAGCATACTCGGCTTTCTTTTCAAGCGCATCTTTTAAATTAGTGCTATCAGAAATTTCTTTTTCAAGTTCTGCGCCTGTAGTTTTAAGCAATAACTTATATGCTTGCTCTTGCTTGAATATTTCAATTTCAAGCTTATCTTCATCCCTAACCCAAGGCATATCATCAATGAAATTTGGATACCGCTTTAAAAGATATCTATATCTTGGATTTCTACTATGGATGTAATCTGTAATGAATTTAGTTTTCTCTTTCTTGTGGTTATCGATATCATCTTTCAAAAACTCAATTATGAATTGCTTTGATTTGTCAGCAATTTCTTTTTGTCCAATTTCACTTGATTCTATGTCACTCGAAGATGTCTCTGGAATATTGAAATCGGTTCGCTCCCTATTTACAGATTCATCTAGTATTTGTGAAACAATGAATCCAGAATATGAAAAATCACCTTCTTCAGAATTAAATCGACCGTCAATGTTGCTCAATATAGATGAAAGCTTAATTGAAGAAACCTTTCTGCTATGCGCACAAAAGTTCAATGAAGAATTAGCATTTGGAAATTTATAGTTTTTAGAATGAACTAGTGTAAAATTCATATCATTGATTTGAAATTCATCAGTTCTAAAATGCTCATTCTTGTATTCGTTAAACAAATCATTTATACAAATAGCATCATCGTCATCATAAATACGAATTTTAGGCATTTTCTGCGATATGAAATACATAAAGCAATGACTTAATATATCCCTCGCTATCGTTGTTAATTTTTTTGGCGTTGCTTTCTTAATTTTGGATTTTAATCCATTCAAGCTAACTATGGTCAGCTTTTTAGGCGTATCAGATGGAGTTAATTTTTCATTTTCCATATTGTGGATTGCGTTCTTCTCATTGAAAACAAACTTCCTGTTGAACATTTGACCGTCATGTAAATAAGTGCTATCAACTTTAACATTGTCAAAAGCCTTAAGCCACATAATTCTGCCAACACCTTTGCAACCCCTCGTTAGTTTGAAATCACTTGCATACGTATCAAAAGATGTGTAATTTTCATCTGTAAAACCAATCCCATTATCTTTGACAATGATATTCTCAATATCTGTTTCCCAGCCTGCCCCAAATGACATTAGAGACACTCTCTCAATGGCAATATCAATAAAGCCTTCACCTTCAATAAAGTTGGCATCTTCAATACTTTGTATTGAATTTACTATTGCTTCATACAAAGGTAAAAGTGGTTCGGATGCAGGTAAAGAGTGCAACCCCACCAAGCCTCGGAAGTTTACTTTCATATGCCATTCTCCTCTTTCTTAACTTAGTATTGCTGATTAAATTATAGCATCATATGCAAACAAATCAAAAATGAGTCAAGTGCCAAGAAAGCAAATTATGCAAAACTTTGGCTCTCGACCCATTCCGAGGGTTTCACCTATGGAGATGAGGGGAATCGAACCCCTGTCCGAAGACCTATCCGTAAAGACTTCTCCCATCACAGCCTATTGTTTAGGTTTCCCAAAGCCAATCGCGAACAGGCACGCTAGGGGCTTTGGTAGCTTCATGAATCCATCCTTACCGCAAAGCTTTGGCAAGGCAGTTCCCCGCATAATCGACGCCGGCTTGCTGGTATGCAGGTCTCCCAGGGCCGACGGCCGCTATCTAAGCAGCGGCGAGTTGATAATTATTGTCGTTTCTTTTTTAAGGGTCGGTATTGTTTACGCAGTCACCGTCTACGGATGGCTATCTCTATTTTCAAAATCCCCGTCGAAACCTTTACATCCCCGGGTTTATACTGTTAGTATACGCCATAATTGATGCATAATCAATTTTTTTACAAAATTTAATAAAATAAATGTGCCGGTTACATTAATGTGAAGGAATGATGCGAAAATGCTGAAGCTACAGGGGAAAGATATATACCTGGCTGCGCTGGAGCGCAATGATTGCAAAAAGTTATACCAAGACGCGGAATATAACCCCGCAGACCCTGCGGATTCCACGCTATTTGGCTATTCTATTGAAAAATCAGATGACTGGTATGAGGAAATACAGAAACTTTTGCGCGAAAATGAGAACATAAGGCTTGGGATATTTTTGAATGACGGTACAATTATTGGTGATGTTGCACTTCAAGGGATAGATAGCATAAATAGGTCATGCTCTGTTGGGATAGGTATTGCCAAAATAGAAAACCGCAGCAAGGGTTATGGTAAGCAGGCGGTTAGGCTAATGCTGGATTATGGCTTCAATAATATTGGAATGGAGCGCATTACAGCAGAAACATTGGAAGTAAATTTTGCATCACAAAAAGCCCTTGAAGGTGCGGGCTTTGTGTTGGAAGGCCGGGCCAGGAAAGCCTCTTACTTCCGTGGTAAGAAGTATGATGTTATGCACTATGGATTACTTGCGGAAGAATGGAATCTGGCGGTATGCGGCATTAAGAAGCTATGTTCATAGGGTTCAATGTCGCATTGGCGGTCAGATTTACGCCACTCTGCGTCGGCTTTTTCTAGCTTGCCTTCTTGGCAAGCGTCGAAAAAGCCTCCTTGATTGGCGTAA
>Ga0131853_10023315_pt1 | contig 11182 bp, 4 predicted proteins | sample TergutLab28metaG_FD_92764 | JGI IMG/M metagenome (GOLD analysis project Ga0131853, IMG submission 92764) | Labiotermes labralis P1 segment gut microbial communities from Petit-Saut dam, French Guiana - Lab288 P1 (version 2) (version 2) | ecosystem: Host-associated > Arthropoda: Insects >...
AAGCCATTATTTAATTTAGCGAACACAATTGGCACACGCTGACGGTGTGGTGCGGAAACACACAGCAGTAGCAAGTTTTACCCCCCCCCCTCACATTTCATGCTGTTTTTAATTTCTTTCTTCTTAGTAGCAGCCACATAGGTGATGCAGCTACACTGGACTGGCTAATAGGGTTGTCCATACATAACATACGAGTTGCGTCTTTTTAGTTTCTGTAAATAGTCTTGGGTTCAAACCCTAAAACATCTGTCCGGTTCCAATCAACCTGATGGAATTCTATGTGCAGCCAATTTGGTCTGTCAAAATACCCTTGCATAATGTTATATGTGTATTCCCTTATCGTAACAGCTAACGATCTGATGGTCTCACCAATGCATTCTCCACCACATGTGCATGATATAATATATATATATATATATATATATATATACACACACCACCAGCACACACACACACACACACACACACTGTGTTTGTCTCTTAAATCTGTCTTTAGTTTAATTTTCCTCAAAACATCCCACTATGGTATCTTTTGTACTGAAAACTTATGTTGAATCCATTCCCAATTATTTTGAATTTTTCAGACAGTCCTTGCATATATGGAATTTATATCATTATTGCTGGCATATTGTCACTATATTTTTGTTTTCTGTATTGAGGTTTCTTATTGGTCACTGACTCTATCGCCTACTCACATTTTCTGGTTACGCATTAGAAGCAAGAAGAAGAAGAAGGTGCTATCCCATTCCTGGATGTTAGTTATGAAGGAGGGAACTTTACTGAAGACGGCAGGAAATAGGAAACCCACTCATGCACGACGATATCTGCGTTTTGAATCCAACCATCCCCACAGATCAGAAATGGTTTATAGGACAAGTATATTGTTATAACAGAATAATTTGGCTGAAATTCGCTTTAATAAAGAAAGATTTATTATCTAATGTTGTCTCTAAGTAGGCCAAGACCGATTCCGTCACTTCAGTACATAAGCTTATAAATTCTGCGCTATTGACAGCTTCATCCGGTAAACTCTAATAAGCAAATATGTTAGTAAATAAATAAACCAATATATAGTTCTTTCGGAAGCTGCCACATATCCCACCGCCCGTACATAGCGCTGCAGTCAGGACGGGAATCGTCAGTAAAAGCACCTACCGCTAGAGCGCAGCAGCGCACGGTCGAGGAAAGTGAATAAGCATTTCGGAACAAGAATGGCACATGACCCGTGTCAGTGCAACAACCCTGTGCTAAAAACGTATAAAATATTCTAGCTGTAGCTCACACGTTACTGTGTATTTGTATTGTGATTTCAATAATTCAACACTCTTGTATCAACGGCAGGTGCTCTAGTGTGATGTGAGTCCAGGAATTCCTGTTACTTCGCAAAAATTAAAGATCTCGCAGTAAGAATGATTTTACGTCATTTTTGTCCATTCATTTTTATATTTCCTTAATGAAATGCATATGCCCTTTCATTTCTTGTAATAAGATGTCAGCTTCCGCTAGTGGTTACCTACTCAGAGATAAATAATGCACGTTCCACTTTCATGCGTTTGGTGCAATCAAATATTATATCTGCAGATGCAGACTCCGGATGGAATAAATCCCGCTCAGCTGTCTGACAGCTGAAACGGATAAAAGAATGGATTTCATGACAGCTGTCGCATTTTATGAACATTTACTGGAAGAATCAAAAGGGGTGAAATAAAAGTCCTGTGTATGTACATTTTCGTTTCAATTTCGACAGAACTTTTCACATCGTAAAGTATCTTCAGTTGCTGCAGGCATTGGTGTTAAACTTCTACATCCACCTTAAGAACACATATTTTTCTGTTAACGTTGAAGCTACTACAACTGAAACACACAATGAGAACGTCACTTTGTACTATTATCTAAACAACATCCTTCCAAAATGCAACACGTTTGTGCTATCTTGCAAATAAGCCAACTGGTGCACAACTTATTCTTAGTATATTTATTCTGTGGATGACTGTCTGGTATGCAGGAGCATATGCTCCTGCATACCAGACAGTCATCCACACAGAATAACAAGTACCAAGTGTCACACAAACACAGTTGTTTCTCCTGATGATGGGCCCATAGTCGCCCGGAACATGCAGAGATTGATACGTATAAATATACTAGGAAAAAATTGTGCACCAAGTTGGCTTTATTTACACGATTATACAGGGATGTTCGGTCAACAAAACATTAAGCGTTTGTGCCATTTTGCAGGAAACTTCCCTTCGCGGAATAAGAATTCTGCGGTGCCGTTTCGGTGCTCCAGCAGATGAATTGTATCCAAAAAAAATAATACGTCACTTCCCTGAGCCAGTGTATGATCCCCCGACCTGCAGTAGGACTCTAGCGCTTCATAAAGATACGTGAGAGAAGTGTAATGGATGTTCACCGCAGAATAATACATGCAGCCTGTCATTTTGAAACATCATCTAAGAAAGCAGTTGTGAACGAAAAGAGTGCTCGGTGATTGCCAGACACCGAGAAGTTCAATGCAGGACAGCACTTTCCAATAATACGTAGAGGGGCAAGCGTCTCTGCTTCGTGCCCTGTGTTCATAACGTTTGTCATTCAGCGAGGTAAGCTGTTCCACTGCTTCTTGTCTAAAGTGGTTTTCTGTCTCTGAAGAAAGCAGAATACAAGAACTTCGGAATCCTTTCGGCACAAAAGTGTTCCCTACATCATTTGCTGACATGCGGCATTTACAATAGGGCAAACATTTCGGGTGGTGAAGAAGATAATGATCTGTGATTGCACATTTTAATGCGTCCCAGCGAGCTTTAGTTTTGAAATTTATTTTAATTCTGATTTTTAATAAAATATATACTAATATAAGAATCGTAATGGTAAAGGAAAGATGTGCCGACAGAATTTATAAGATGCTGTAGTTTTCCTCTCATTTAGATTATATTATTTCGCTCTAAATATGTATTACGCTAAGCGTCCTGTAAACTGCAGTGTTGTACACAAGAATAAGTCTCTTGAGGTATAAATGTATTCATTACGGCGTAAATATACATGCAGATGACCAACGAAAGTACGTCTAACATGGGGTTAGGTAGATTTAAACGAAGCAGAGGGCGCGCGCAACTTTCACAGGCTCAACTTACGAGTTTCCATCTAACTTTTAATGATCCAGTCTTATAATTATGGTCCATGATTTGGCTGTACCTAGACGCCCTTTCTCTCTGCTGACCGACCATCTGAGCAACGTGATCAAATTTACAAGTTTTACCAGCAAAGTCCGAGTTGAAGGGACAGCATTAGGCGCAGTTGCCGAAACCACCGCAACTCAGCACTGCGTTCTATTCGAGAGAATTCTGTTGAGCTGCAAATTGACAACCTTGCACGAAGCACGTGCACACTCCAGTGGGATTTGGCAAAACCACGAAACTGTTGGAAATTATATTAACGCGTTTGAATTATACAGTAAAAGAGGGGAACAGATGAAGCGACCATTACTTTTAAGGGGTTGGTCGCCATTGTAGAATTTAGAAACACTTTCACCCATCGCTGTCATAAGCTGTCTAAAGGAACTGTACACTAACTGTACACTAACTGTACACTAACATAAGCTGTCTAAAGGAACTGTACACTAACATTTTCGTTCCATTCGCCTTAAGTTCCATATATGAATGAAAGAGTGGCACAGATTTTGGTTACAAATTGGAGTCTGTAAGTAAATAAGGAGAAAATTATGTGTGTTTATGCCTCGCCACCAGAATTCACCCACTTTTGATGGACGAGAAGTTTGATTGCTGTGTTTGCAGGGTCCTGCCAGTGGACAGCGTCCTGTGCCAGATGAAACCAATCATTATCCTGAGACTGTCTTTCTCTTATACCCCTTTTAATGTTGTCCTCCTTTCTGCTCATTGTCTACTAAGTATTCTCTTTCCTTCATACTTTGCACCCATGTCTGTGACGCAATTCCCGTCTGTCCATGAAAGCTGTTGTATATATCAGCCTGAAGAACGCCTCTGCAGGGTCTCCTGAATGTAATTCCTACGCGCTTGAAAATCGCGTAAGGTCTGCTTGTACCTCTGATTTAATATTAATTTCGTACCGAAATGATATTCGATAATGGCAGTGGCTAAAAATTTAAAAGATAAGTTTTTTTTTCCTGTAAGGTAGAAATAAGTAGCGTCTCAGTTGGAAGACGGGCGTTTAATTCTGGGAATAAACGTGAGCGAAAGGCATTTTGGGACGCGTTGAGTGATGCTGCAACTCGCATAGCAATTGTGAGCAGTTTAATAAGGTTAATTCGCTCGCTCGCTCGCTGCTTCCTAACAAGCGCGAGGCATGCGAGTCACAACCCCCCCCCCCCTTCGAAATAAGCAAACGTGTCGGGAGCAATAGCTAGGCTCGGGATTTGCGTCACAGGTTCCAAGCACATGGTCCGCGTGTCACAGCACCAAATGGCTTGTAGTTTTCGGAAGAAAAAGAAGGAAAATGACAAAAGTCACGCATCTTTATTGATTTTCTGCTGTCGATTGATGACGGCGTCTGAATCTGTGTTGTATTGTTGACCATTAGATATCCTGAAGTTTCCTTCTTCGCCTTGACGAGAATAGCATTATAGTGTATCCAGAGTAGGAGGGGTGTGAGGGTATTAACGGGATTCATTTTACTCGGTAGAGCAACCAGGATTAGGCTCTTGAAAAAGGGGTAATAAATTCTTGAGTCCCACAGGAGTGAGGAATTTTTCCACTAGGCAAATGTCTGTGTATCTGATGTTTGTTGGACCGTGCATCATTGTGATAACTGAAGAATAAAAAACCAACTAGATGCCACTTATTATTTTATTGTACTTTTTATAGGCTCAACATGTTTCGGGCACTACTATGCCCATCATCAGGAGCTCGCGACTATAATGTTGATTACCATTGGTCGTTTCGGTCTTGGTTTGCTGTATGTTGGAGGTTAGGTGCGGGTAGGCTGGAGTAGTGTCCGGGCTGCAGGTACAGCCTGCAGCCCGGACACTACTCCAGACTAACTGCATCTAACCTCCAACATACAGCAAACCAAGACCGAAACGACCAATGTGGTAATAAACATCATATTCACGAGCTCCTGATGATGGACATAGTAATGCCCGAAACATGTTCAGCCTATAATAAGTACAATAAAATAATAAGTCGCATGTAGTTGGTTTTTTATTCTTCGGTCTTAAAATGTCTATGTATTTCTCATAAAGGACTTTGCATCGTGGAGTTAGTAAAAGTATATTTGTCCCTATGCATGCCATAAAGGTATATGGAGGATGTGGAAATAGGGCTCCTCTTATTCTCAATCTCAGCAATTGAATGGAGGTAAGTGATCAACTTACGCGCCCCCACTGCTTTGTCCTCTGGGAAATATCCTCGGTACTCACTAAATAGGCCGCGTTGACACAGTGGTTAAGGTGCAGTGCTACATATCGGAAGGTCGCTGTTTCAATCCCATCTGGTGTCAATGGAATTTTTCATCGACATAAAATCCTTCCGATCGCACTATGGCCCTGGGGTCGACTCACCCTCTAACAGAAATGAGTACCAGGAGTATTTCCTGGGGGAAATGCTCCTGGGGGCCGGTGCGTAAGGCTGATAACCTACCAACATCCTGTGCCGTTGTCATGAAATCTGGGAACCTTAACTTCCTGGAATCATCTGGGCCACTCCAGGCCTGTAACGGGACTGCTTTACCTTTGCATACTCACTAAATAGGAGACTGAATGGGACCCTAAACGGTCTGGGCGCTATGGTGATGAGGAAAGCCTATTGTCTTTGCCCGATGTTGAATTCCGATTTCTCCCACTTCCAACTCTCGTGGGATTGGTTAGTTAGCTAGCTAGCTGGTTAGTGATTCAGGTTAACTCCTCAGGCATTCGACTACAATTTCTTGCCTATATTTCTTATTTCATTTTATTTGCTAACAGTTTGTTGAGTGCTGTGTCCAGATTGCTAGTATGCCCAACAGTGAGAACTGTACGAGATGTATCGGTAGTACTGCAGTAATTCCGTGCAGTAATTAGCACTTTCCAGTGCGCTGTACAGAAGTGAAACTGACACTGACACTGAACAAATGAGTGCAGTGTAAATCTGTAAAGCAAAATTAGGTTAACAAAACTGTAAATCCTAATTAGTTATCATGAAACTTGATTAAACAATTTCAGATAATGAGCCGCAAGAAATAAAGCCACGCAGACTCAGAAAATGGACAAGCCGCTCCATGATAAAGCAAAATCGCAACTAATTCCGCTTCCTCAGACCGTTACGAATACCTTGAAGCTGTAAACTCCTCAATTTCAATGTATGGAGTCACCCTTATTGGTATTTCAGTGATCAGTAACTTGCAGTGTTTTTGTAAGATCAGGTATCCAGTTTACGCCTTTTAGCTTTCAGCAGAGTTACTTGTAAGTAGTAACATGTAGGGTAAAAGTGATTAAATATGTCCTGCAGCAAGTCGCTGTATAGCCCAATACCGATAAAAATTTTGTGATGATCGATTAAACGATTGTAAAGATTTTACGGATTGCTAGAACAGCAGCATCTTGCTGTTCAGGACCGAAGTCCTAGTTCACGAATACAATATTTTTCCCCGGTGAGAAATTCATGAGGGATTTTCTTAGTTTATCGAAAAAAAATTGTGTGACTTAATATGGCTAGTTATTGAACACTTCCCGCTTCTTCAGCTGCAAATTCTCCCCCCTTCCCAATATTCCAGAATTCCCGTTAGTTTAAAATAAAGTGCGTGAGGTACTTCTTCTTTAAATAATATCTCTTGTCTAGCACTCATCTTTTTCATTTTGTTTCTTCCTAAAAACCATCTCTTTGCGAAAGACCCACAGTGAGAAGAAGCCATTCTGATTCGCAGCTTCATGTAAATTTCATTAGCTACTGTTGCTCTAACCGACCCCGAGTTGATTTCGTTAGTTCGTAACTGTAGTAGGGGCTGTAATTTCCTGAATCGGCTCCAACCTATCCCTGCGGCGACCCAGCGTGACCTCGCTTGCCGTTTGGAGGGCTTCATGAAAATGACAATATATGTGTTCCATACTGCACTGTTCGTGGAGCCGTAGGGATGGGAAAGAAGGCTGCCCACAGGCAGCTTCTTTATTAGAAGCAGGCACCGGCTTCGTCTTGAGTTTCGGTAGAAATCCCGACAGGCGCCTAGTACTATTATAAAACCTTCACACAACGTGGAAAAGTGAAGAAGTGGACTTCGAAATTTGGTGCGAGACTCAGAAAGATTTTGTTATATACATAAATAGATCAATAATAACTAGCAGCTTTTTTTTATAACTATGCTGTTATGGGCTATTACGCAGCGAGTATTTTAATTCCTTACCGACGTTTCGGGGCAACTTATCGGTCCCATCTTCAAGGGTCAAGAATCCAAGAACGTCGGTAAGGAATTACCACTACTCGCCGCATAATAGCCCAGAAGAGCGCTGTTCTCCTCTACCTCGCGTCGGAAGCACTTCTTTGATCATTGTTTCTTGAGAAATGAATTATCGTTAGCCCTCCGAGAAATTCCTCGTCTTTTAAAATAAGCAATCTCTCATTACAGCGCACAAGAAAAATAAACCACTGGATAGTGTTCTTAGCCAAACTAATCCAGTCCAGTGTATTTCTTTATGCTGTTATCCTCCTGCTTAAAATTATATTCCACTTGAGGATTTCATGCTAAAATTGTATACGTATTTCTTGTGTCTTCAATGCATGCTATGTGTCCCACGGATTTAATTTTTCCTTATACCTGGCAATATATGTAGTTTAGGGGTGAAAATTTTAGTAGTTAATAATAAAGCATGTCTCAAACTCCTTACAGAGTCGTAGATACATACATAGATTATAGTAGTTAATAAGCTGACAGTCAATACGTAGGAAGTTTGAGACACGCTTTATAACATTGAGTGCCTGACTTATGCATTTTGACAGTCTGTTTGGACTAATTATAAACTTGTAAATTAACGTGATGATGATCGCGACGGCGATCGAAACATGTCGGTAGTAAATAACATATGATAAACACATTTTACATACGTGAGCATGTGTTGGTATTGCTGTGTGAATTGAAATGTGTCTTGTTACCCAGTTCCTCCCAGTCACCTTGTTTGCTTCTCTACTACTCTTTCCTACATACTAATCTCAGGCGCCCAGAAAATATGCGCTTCCCCGAATTCCTGATGTCAAATAGAAACCCAAGAAAAGCATCAGGCAACATTAGATTTGTGTATGTATTAATCATTAGTCACTGTATAGGATTCTACAAGGGCCGTCAGTCTGTCCGGTACAAGAAGCACACAAATGTAAATACTTATGAAGTCGAATAGACCCAGATGATGAGAAAGATTTTAGAAACACGGGGTGGAATAACTACAGACACATGCCTAAAATAAAGCCCAGTAGTGTATCGGCTATCATAAATAACTTTCTCCTATTATCATTATGATTAAAGGCTTAATGACTGTTAATTACCTGAATTGCGTATAAAGATTCAGCTCGCACCGCGCAGTAAACACGCTCATTCTGGGTTATTAAAAACGAATAGGAAAACAGTCACTCTTTGTTCTGAGATCCATATAAAACACAAAAGTGCGCTATGTGTGCATAACAGAACTTTTGAGTTTTAAATCTGGTGGTACAGTACATGAATTCCCAGCAGGACTTTCAAGGTTACCTACGTAGGCTAATCACTAACAAAAGACGCATTTACTCTCGGTGCCTGACAGAAAGCGTCCATCTTAAGACAGCCCCGACAAGTACATGCGTCCGTGTGCGAGTCGCAGACATCTTGTTGAATTTCTAACGCGCCTTTTCAAACAGTTAATACAAAATTCAACAAAGTGTTAATGTGTTGCTATACGTTCAATTTTTTAACTGAAAGTCTGCAGTAATGGCATATTTTCTTGGTCTTATTCAGTTCTTCCATTGACATTCAGAGGTAGTGCCCAATGAGACACTGCCTCTTCATACTACGTCTATTAAATTGACTAGTGACAGTGGTACTGTCATGTTATGCTGTTCAGCTCACGAGGATGTTCACCAGAACACCATGGAACTGCAGTTCCAGTCTAAGGAGTGTTTAAACCAGAACTTGAACCAAGAATTATGAGTGTGTAATTCAGCAACAGAATATCTAAATACTTTTTAAAATTTGTTAGTGACTCTAATATGTGAGGGAACAGGGGTAGGGTAGTCAGTACAATGACTACAATGCGGTCTGAACAGCCGAGACACTGACGTTCGGTTCGCGGCAGAGACAAAAGTTTTCTGTCTTTACGAAACTTTCCAGACCGACTCTGGAGCCCAAACATCCGCCTATTCAGTGAGTACCGCAGGCTCGTCTTCCGAGCGATAAAGAGGCCGAAGGCATGAAGCCGAATACTCATTTACATATAGTGCCCAGATTAAGAAGAAGTGGAGTTACCACACCACACCCCCGTACGCTATTATGGTACGTACAGCAACGTCACCTTTACCTTTTTTTTTCTCACGGCTCGAGAGCCCTAGTGGGCCATGGCCTCATGCATGAGGTTCCTCAGTCACACTCAGACGCACCACGCTTGGTAAGACTTCCGGACGAGTGACCAGCTCGTCGCAGGGACCTCTACTCGTACTTGACAGCACACAACATTTAAAAGAGACAGACATCCATGCCCACAGCGGGATTCGAACCCGCAATCCCAGTAAGCAACCGGACGTATACCCACAACTTAGACCGTGCAGCCACTGACATCGGTATTATCACCTTTACACGAAATATTTCCAAGATTCTGGATAACAAATTTTAACAGCAATATCATACATTATTTAAGACTGTCACCGCATGTCCATGGAGGAAGTAAGTAAATAAGTCACCGCAGTTAAGTGGTATTGTAGGTCTTGTTTCCGGACGATAGTATTCTGTAGGTCTGCAGTGTATTGTCAGTTCTTCGAAGATCTAGAGATCTGTCGGAAAGCGTGAGATCGAGACCTGATCTGCGATGTGTCGGCAGCAATACTTCACATATCTGTATGGTGCTATGGCCCGTTAGAGAGGATGATTTCACTATGAACCGTGTCTTCGTGAGGAAAATCGAAACTGCCTTTAAACCATCCCATACTCCAGGAAATCTGTTCAGATATGTCCTTACGTCTTGCACGCATGCAGTTCAAGTTTCAGGAGTATCGGTGGTCTTTTAAAAGACGTCTTCCTTGACAACCAAACTCTTTTGCCTGTTTCACAGTCTCGTAGCCTATTAAAGGCGAAGCTGCCGTTGCATTCCTCTGTGCAGAAAGTAAATTAATCCTCCCATTCATAGCATTTAATTTCATTTCTATTTATAGCACCAGCTCTCCTCCGCACTTTCTTATTAAGTTCTTACATTAAATCATTCTCGTATGGAAATGCCTATCGACACGCTGTAATGGTAATGTTAGGACCCGCCATCTCTTCATTTTCTTCTTGCTAGCTCCTAATTCGAGATGTTGTAATCTCCTGTTCGTTTTCACGCGGTCGCGAGATCTTTCTGGAGGCGGAGGAGAGTGAGATGAAGAGGAAGAGGAGGTGGGGGCGGGGAGGGGGTAGCAAAGACTTGAGACGCTGGATTGGAGGCAAAATTGGGAGCTTTATATCTACATGTTATGAGCGAGATGGAGAAACACTGAGTGAAGGGTGGTTCAGACGTTCCTGCTCAACTGTGTGCAGCTGAGAATAGAGACACCAAACCATTGACCTACATGAACAGGCCTGATGATAGCTGAAGACTTTTAGGAGGATGCGATGGAAGGACGGACACTTAGTTCAATTGTCTTATTATTAATTTATTGGAAGGTTGTTTAAAAACATTTCTTCATACACCTAAATTGAAATTGGTAAATTTAACTTATACGAGCTTAGAGATATAGACTATAGACGCAAATTTTTTTGTATTTGTGTAAGTATATAGCAGTGTTTCTCCACCTATGGGTGGCGAAGCTACTGTGAGTCTATCACGAAACAATTTTATGAGATGTGCTTTCCACTAATTCACACTACTTTCATAAGTGTATGAAAATTACTTGTATTTGTAAAGGTCATCACTTGTAGTCACACTGTAGTAATGTTGGCTTTACTGTCATGTTGTAAAAGTGACACGTCATTCACCACCAGGGTTGCCAACCCCACAACGAAAAATTATTAAACCAGCCAAACACAATTA
>Ga0131853_10023316_pt1 | contig 11182 bp, 5 predicted proteins | sample TergutLab28metaG_FD_92764 | JGI IMG/M metagenome (GOLD analysis project Ga0131853, IMG submission 92764) | Labiotermes labralis P1 segment gut microbial communities from Petit-Saut dam, French Guiana - Lab288 P1 (version 2) (version 2) | ecosystem: Host-associated > Arthropoda: Insects >...
GCAAGTCTCACTCTGCACTGCACACAACACACATGCCGCCCTACAGTCTCACTCTACACTGCACACAACACACATGTCGCAAGTCTCACTCTGCACTGCACGCAACACACAAGCCGCTCTACATTCTCACTCTACACTACACACAACACACATGCCGCCCTACAGTCTCACTCTACACTGCACACAACACACATGTCGTAAGTTTCACTCTGCACTGCACGCAATACACAAGCCGTTCTACAGTCTTACTCTACACTACACACAACACACATGCCGCCCTACAGTCTCACTCTACTCTGCACACAACACACATGTCGCAAGTCTCACTCTGCACTGCACGCAACACACAAGCCGCTCTGCAGTCTCACTCTACACTACACACAACACACATGCCGCCCTACAGTTTCACTCTACACTGCACACAACACTCATGTCGCAAGTCTCACTCTGCACTGCACGCAACACACAAGCCGCTCTACAGTCTCACTCTACACTACACACAACACACATGCCGCTAGTCTCACTCTGCTCTGCACACAACACACACGCCGCCCTACAGTCTCACACTACACTACACACAACAATCACACCTCCCTACAATCTCACTCTACACTACACACAACACACATGCCGCCCTACAGTCTCACTCTACACTGCACACAACACACATGTCGCAAGTCTCACTCTGCACTGCACGCAACACACAAGCCGCTCTACAACATGCTGCCACATCACCTACTTTATAAACGAAGTAATTTTACCGATTTTTTTAAACATAAGAATATCTTTTGTTAGGTACAGTTAAAGCTACCTGATAATGGTCATTAAAGACCGAACCATGTAGGAGAGATATAATTTGTATTTTAGTTTAAAAATTAAATCTTTTTAGCAAGTTAATAAATAGTGCATTTGTTGTTGAGTGAACTGCGTAGATTTCAAAATGCACGGTGCAACGATGAAAATTTCAAGTCATTTACAACCTAAAACAAGTAACGCTAATAGTGTAATGCATCTGATATTATAAAGCTATGTAACGGCAAGGAAAAGGCTTAATTTTTTTGTATATTTGTATTGTTCCTTTCTGTCCCCTTTACGACTCAGAAGATAAAATTTCTTTACAAATATTTTAAAAACTTCCGGCCATTTTACAAGTGTTAAAATCTTATTTAAATTATCTTGAACACGGGGATGACAGCACGTTCATCCACTGTCATCTCACTGTCTCTCGGATTCATCATTTATATCGCTTTATTTCCGACTTCGGTGCACCGTACGGACCATTTTAGCGTTTAAGAGTTCTATAAATGTCAAACCCATTCGTTCTGGACAGCAGTTGTAATTTTAGACACCAACGTAAAAGAAGGGTTAAATTTGAATAAAACAGTACACCGCCCACAAAACTGTCCTTTGAATCTAATCCTCGTCGCCACTGTAACAACCTCCATCTTCATAGTTACTAAATAATACCCGCCGGTGAATTGTGTTTCGAATATTATTAATGTTTGTCGGAACGGCGAGCTTACCATGCGGACAGGCAGCATTTAGACCCTGCCAAGCGTAGTATTGGTTTTAAATCCTACTGTCATTGTTCTTCATGTTGGTACAGTTTTATGGATAGAAATGGCGTGGGCGCAATACTTTGATGTCAGCACATGACGCAAACTCTTTCATCTGCCAACTGTTGTGCACTTCATCGTGTTTCTTCATGCAAAAATCAGTTCTAGTTGCTACACGTTTCGGTGTTTATTAACACCATCTTCCGGCAATTCAGTCCAACTACAGTTCCTTCATAACATACCAAATACTTCACTGCATTTATCAGCCCTCTGTTAAGAGACTCTAGTGACTTTTGGCCAGCACACTATACGCGCATGTGGTGTGGAAACAACACAGACGTTTGCCGTGACCACACACAATTAGGGATCATACAGACATTCCAGCTGCAAGAAGAGGAGCTTAATGATCCGTACTTCTCACCCAGTATTGTTCAGGTGATAAACGAGAGAAGAATGAGATGAGGGGCATTAGCACATATGGGAGAGAGGCGTATAAAGGATTTTGGTAGGGAAACCTGAGGGAAAGAGACCACTAGGGAGACTCAGGCGTAGATGGGAGGATAATATTAAGACGGATCTTTAGGAAGTGGGATGTAGGGTTATGGACTGGATCGAGATCGCTCAGGATAGGGACATGTGGCGGGCACTTGTGAATGCGGTGATGAACCTTCGGGTTTCATAAAGCGCGGGGAATTTATTGACTAGCTGCAAACCGATTAGCTTCTAAATAACTCTTCTCCTTGGAGTAGGTATAGACATTTCAAGATAAAAACAGGATGATATTAAAATGGACTCCATCGCACATTTCAACGTGCCCCTTGATTTTAACATAAAAGGTAGGAGAGATTTTAGGCGTTTGGAACTTAAGCTTGTTTTACCAATGCACTGAGTACAACTGATATATTATAGGCTGTTAAAAAGTAGTGAAAGTATTATCTTAATTGTTAAGTTCTACAAGTAATACGCTTAACAGAAAAAGTTTAGTGATGCATAAAGTGGTGTATTTGTGAGAAAAGTACAAAATTTAATTGAAAGCTAATAAGCCCACACAAATATCTGATGGGTTGTGAAGGAACTGCCGTTGGAGAGAAAGAGTGGGAACGTGATTTCATGTATGAGCGAAGAAGCAAGTGTAGTTCACGACAGTCGGTAGACAAAAGGATGGTGTAGAACACGATGCACGGTATGTACGATATTAGAACATGACGCAAGCGCTTAGAAGTGCTGCCTAGCAACGTGCAGTATATGGGCGCACGCCCACAGGCTATCTCAATTTTTTTACATTTCCTTCCAACAATAATTTAACATACCTGAGGCCAGTTATTGGAAAGTAGTTCAAATCTCCATGGAAATTAGAAAGATTGTATGCGAGAGCAAATTCATTTTTTTTTTACTACTCGGTGTTTCAAAATTTTTTAAAAAATGAACTACAATACTTCAGTCACCTGCGTGGTATTTGAATACGTGCAGGTGTGTAGCTTCTTGTTACTCCTACTACAACCCGGTTCGAGCCTTGAGCTTGTCACTGACAATTTGTTTCTGAATATTTATCAAAACAAAATCAGGTCATCTCGCGTGGTGATAAGTACAGGGTGGCGCGGAGCCGACTGACATATTTCAAATGGTCATAGATAACATATGGAAACAGGGAAATATAAATGAAACCGTCTATTAATAAGTCCAAGTGTGCTATTTATTACCCACAGATTACAAGCTTATTTTCTGAACATCAGGCAGGTGGCCTCCGTTTACATCAATGCATTGTTGCAAGCGTGTCTTGAAGTTGCCGTACACGCGCCTCCGTAGGTCCTCATCAATAGCAGCAACTTCGTCGGCAATGGCTTGTTTGAGTTCTTCAATAGTCATGATACGCCCTCCGGAACACACGGTCTTTCAGGAACCCCCACAGGAAAAAATCTGTTACAGTAAGTTCGGGCGACCGAGCAGGCCAAGCGGTGTCGCCGAAACTACGAACACAGGTAACACGTTGTTGCACGTTCCAACGCTCCATTGCAACTGACCGTATGAAATGGCTTCGTCTTCTTCACCGTTCCTCTTCCCGCCAACCAGGACAACTATCGCGCCGGCGTAATATTCAAATTTGAAATATGTCAGTCGGCTCGGCGCCACCCTGTATATTATATTAACACCCATGTCATCACAAATGTACGGGGCATGTGGAACGTATAGTGTGAGGAGAGATGCGCCCAGCTTTTTGTTGGGGAAGCTTGAGGGAAAGAGACAATTTGGAAGAGCTAGGCATAGATAAGAGGATAATATCAAAATTAATCTTTAAGACATATATAGCACAATGTACCAGTCAAACAGAACAGTTTTATTACGTAAAATGTTAAATAAACATAAAGAAACACGAAGACATAAAATGTTATTTTAGGGCGACTTGTTTCGACTCTTTCTGACTCATCTTCAGGCCCTTTTAAGTACAGATCCAAGGTTAACAATGTTCATAGTGCATTCTGGGATCCCGAAAGCTTACAATAGGAAGTATACTTGTTGTAAAAGTACAATGTCAGTATATTTTATAATATATACAATAGATTATATTATAAAATCTACTGACATTGTACTTTTACAACAAGTATACTTCCTATTGTAAGCGTTTGGGATCCCACAATGCACTATGAACATTGTTAACCTTGGAACTGTACTTTTAGAGGGCCTGAAGATGAGTCAGAAAGAGTCGAAACATGTCGCCCTAAAATAACATTTTATGTAATAAAACTGTTGTGTTTGAATAGTAGGTTGTGCTATATATGTATAGATAAACACATTGGGATGATAAACATTAAAAAAAGAATCTTCAAGAATTATGCTGGAACACCATGGATTAGATCGATCCGGATTAGGATAAGGATATGTAGCGGACCTTTTTGATTGCAATAATATAAAAAGCCAACTAGCTGCAACAATAATAATTTTATTATTAATAATTTCAATCAGCTCAACATGTTTCAGGCGACAATTTCGCCCATCCTCAGGAGCACTAGACTGTGTTTACAGCTTGTGTTATAATGCACTGACGATGTTGCCTGCTGGTGACAAGGTCAAGTTGATTGAAATTATTAATAATAAAATTATTATTGTTGCATCTAGTTGGCTTTTTATATTATTGTATCAATGATGCACGGTCAAACAAACACCATATTCTTTTTGAATGCGTTAATGAATCTTCTGATTCCATAAATTGCTGAGAATTTGAGTATCTGAGGCGCTGTTTTCTTCTCAAGAAGCGCTGTGCTGCGTGGAATTAGTTGATTAGCTGTGTCAAGGGAACACCGCAGAGAGAACATCCATGTCTCACGATAAAACGTAACTCATATTTCGCCAATTCTCTGGGGATGTCTGTAAATTCCAAACAGTGAGTTCGCTGAGTAACGAATGGATCAGATAAGGTGTGGCGGTCTTAATGTATTGATTAAGCATTCGTGGCCTATCAGGGATTCCATTTCTCAGGGGGCTTTAATCTGCTTCTGCATCCTTACTCTCTCTCTCCCCCTCCCTCCCTCCCCTCTCTCTCCATAACGATCATAAATATGGAGAAGTAGGCCCGAAAAGCTTAGCTTCCCCACACACATTCAAATACTTTCCGCAATCAACGTGTGCCAAGCCAGATTTGCACAATACATTACATGAATATTGCATATGATGTACAATTCCAAGAAAGTCGAAATCCAGCTTAATTATTGAAAATTTAATTTGAAAATACGAGATTTTAAGATCCCGCAGTGGTTTTGCTGAATTTCTACGCCTTCTAGAATAATATTCCGTGTGTATTGTTAAATAATTAACGACAATTAGACGGAATGTGTTATTTTTGTGTTCTGGGTCAAGCAAAAAAAGAGGATTGCTTTATCCTTAGAAATGGTACTGATAGGCCGTCCCGAAACATCGGTAAACAAATAGCAACCAACACTGGTTAAAAACCCAGAAGGGTGAAGACCTCGTATAGGAATTTTGTTATAATTAAGAAACAAAAATATTCTCTGCTTTCGATGGTGTACGAACTAAATTCTATTGCGTGGTTCCTCAAACTGCGATACTCGTACCACTGTTGGTACACTAACCACTGTCACGGGTATGCGTCCCTAATTTCGAAAATGAAATACAGGGTGTTCTTTTTCCCTACTTGACCGAACAGCGCCGACCGAGGCTCTAACGAGTTTTTATTAGACTTTATGAAGGTTTGATATTTGTGTGACCGTGCATCGTTGATACAATATTATACACAACAACTAGATGCAACAATAATAATTTTATTAATAACTTCAATCAGCTCAACATGTTTCGGGCGATAATTTCGCCCATCCACACGAGCACTAGACTGTGTTTACAGCTTGTGGTATAAAGCACCGACGATGCTGCCTGCTGGTGACCAGGATGAGATGGAACTGGTGGAACCAGAATAAAGCCTCAATACCTAAAATACACATTCCTGTTAATAGCAATACAGTCCCTAATTGAACAGCGTCATTGTTACCGTAAGGAAATGTTCGAAAACAGCTCACAAAAGACCTTCCAGGGACGTCTTCAGCTAGCCATTTCTTTGAAAATGGGAATTGGAAATGTTATGCAGTCAAACACAAATATATCACTTAAGGTGTATTTAATGGTTATACTAGACAACTACATGTTTCGGCCTATACTGGCCATTTCCAGGTTGTCTTAAGAGAATTTAACTTAAGGTCCTACTATATACAACTTAAGTGATATAGTTGTGTTTGACTGCATACCATTTCCAATTTTCACACACACAACGGGGATGACACAATTCCTAGATTCCTATAGCCATTTCTTTGCAAGTATTTGCTCGCACTCTTTCGCGCAGGCACTCTGCGTATAGTGTCGAATCAGTAGTATATTGAAAACTATTAAGTAGTTTGAGATAAAACACCCATGCAATCTGGAAAGAAGAACGTTTTGCCACATTCTTCAGCATGGAAGATTAAATTTATCAGTCTATCGTCCTGCAAAATTTATCAAATATATTTTTAAAAGAAGGCATCAAGAAATGCTCTAATGAAGTACATAATAAAATCACCAAATATACGTCACCACAACAAATATTTATTGGAGCATACCGGCTACATGTTTCGACCTGTTAACAGGTCGAAACATGTAGCCCGTTTGCGCCAATAAATATTTGTTGTGCTGACGTATATTTGATTATTTTATATAATATATTTATTTACTGCAGTTGGGTTGTTACCCAGTGGCAGTGGTTATTTTACATGTAAACAAAACATGAAACTGGTTACTACTACATTTAAGTCGGGAGGGCTACATGGGAAGCATGTAGTGGCAACTTGGAATCTTGGGAACCATCTCCGCATTTCCTGGGAACCATCTCCGCATTTCCTGGGAACCATCTCAGCATTTGCTATATACTTATCAAATATCTCCTATCTACATAGCATCGCATTCCAGAATGACAAAGACCCTTACACTCACCGCCAAGGAAACCTCAGTTCAAACCCCAGTTACTGTACTTTGATATACTACACGTTCGTAGACATCAAAACAGGTACACAGTTTAAATAATAACTGAGTTGAGCGGTCGCTACTTCGTGCCACGAAGAACAAAAATCATATAAATCCATATAAACTGTCAGCAGCGATGCTGACAAATGGAAATTCAATCGCGAAACAATTGGCTTGGCAATGTATAAGCATGTGGCAGGTATCAGCAACTGTTGACATTTCTTGTGTGGCAACACAGCACAAATATCACAAATATTCCATCCGTAACAGAACATCAACATCGCGTTAGCAAATGGATAACCAGTAACGTCACTCCTAATTAATAGCACGATCGGTTACAAAGGTCAGTCGCGATATTAGTAAATAAGTGACAGGAATACAATTGCACTAGTACAGTCTGAGTTCTTAGTCGTGACCGCTGAACTGCGCATTACAGAAATCGTGATGTGTGTTGCAACATGTGTAATATAGGACTGCCAGAACAAGAAAACAAGGGAATATTAACATGAGACACAAAAGACGTCACGAAACAAGCCGACGTATCTTTGTTACATAGAGATGCGAAAAAAAAAGCGTACGTTTAAACTACTCTCAGAAGGATACTTCTCATTCAAAACGCCAAAATATTACTGAGAGTCTTCCTATGCTCATCCAGCATTTATTTCGCTCTTACTAAATGAATTATTTAAAACTATAATTGATGAATGTAATTAACATAATACAAACGAAATATATCTAGCGGTGCCAGCATAGAAAAACACTGCGGCTAGTTTGTGTGTTCACATCCAAGCAACGGCACTACAATCGTGTGTTTTGTATTCCCTGGCAGATGCGTTTGCTCAGTATTTCATCAAGGGCTACAATTCGTCTTTATTCCGAGCTATCTGACTCTCTAGAGTGGGGTTACCCTTATCGTCCGAACGGCGATATTTTGGGGTTTCCCTTGGCTGGGTTTATTCCCGTATCCTAAAAGGAGCTCCAATTTGGAAATTCCGCGAGCGATGAATTTTCCTCGAGAGGGGTTTTTGGTACAGAAACTCGAAGGAGGACATAACTTGGAAAACCTAGACGTAGACGGCAGGAAAATATTAAAATAAACACTTAAAATTGGATGTGAGGACGTGGATTGGATTTGTCTAGATCAGAGTAGCAAGAAGTGGCCGGAACTTGTGAACACGGCAATGATAATTCGGGTTCCAGTAATGAGACTCTCTTGAATAACAAAGAAGCTGTACATTTCGCAATAACGATACTTATTCAAGGAGTTGGTCAGTCAGTCTGTCACATGTGGTTTCTTCGTGCCCTAGCAAAGGATCTGAGTCGGGTGTTTACATATTTAGGTTGTGGGCCGGGATAGCTCAGTCTGTATAGCAACTCACTGCGGGCTGGAAGGTCCGGCTATCGAATCCCGATAGGGGGAGATTTTCCGCACCCGCCCAGGGAGGCCCTGGGGTCCACCCAGCCTCCTATACAATGGGTCCCGGGACATTCCCGGGGGTAAAGCGGCCGAAGCGTGGCCTTGACCACTCAACCCAATCTAGCGCCGAGTTTAAGGAAAGAGTAGAGCTATACCTCTACTCTCCTTCTGAGTCTTCGTGGCCTGTTCTAGGGTGAACTATACCTTTACCTTTTATATAAGTACATTCCCCTGGCGTCCTAGGAACAGCTATAGTTTTCCTTCACCCAGAGATGCCCGGGTTTCATTTTCTGAGAACCCAGGATTTTAACTTTAAAAATCAGAACCAGTAACTTCACTGCGGTTTTACCTCCAAGGGAAACATTTTTTCACGTACTCCATCTTCCTGTACGAATTGCGGCTTTGAAAAGAACGTGTTAGTTTTCATTGAGATGTTACGCCAATATATTTCAATTTACGATAGGCATAAGACTCACAGAAATGTGATAAAAATGGGGTCTAGTAATGTAATGATGACAAGTACACAGGCCACCATTTCAAGATAAATTAATCTAAAGCACCATGAGAATACATTATAATATAATTTATTAAATCTTCCAATGCCTTATTTCATTGAAACATTCTTTCCGTCCTATGAGTTGCTGAAGGAAACAGGCGGCCCAACTATAAAATTTATCTGAGATCCAACCATAAAATTTACCTAGAGCCATTTTAATATTGAATAGACCTGTCGTACTGACAGATATACTAGGCACGTCCGAAGAGATCGCTAGAAAAGAGACGCGCCAGTTAAAGCAACTACAGACACCGGTTCGCGTTCCTCCTCTTTGACTAACCTGCTTTCCCGTTCATTCCTATCCCCTTTTGTAAACCAGAAAAAATTTATTGCGCATTTATCGGAGGTAATCACGTCGAACAAGAGAGACAAAGTGCTATAACGTAATACTGAGGAGAGTTCGCGTAACAATTGTTGCCGTGGAAAAGTCATATGTATTACATACTCTGAGTGTGTGTTTGTAGCCTTAGTTGTCCAGCATGAAATGCGCATGCACCATATTTTCATCTGTGGCCTTGCTATTCCATAAATCTCCACATTAGCTGATAAACGGCACGGTTACTGAAAAAAATGATTGAAAATGAAGTGTGTTTGTGGATTTTCTATACAAGGTTTTCCCGAAGTATTTCTATCTATCTGTCCGGTTTTTTTTAAAGCCGTCGCCGTCTTCCAGAAACCAATTTCTAATTCTAAGAAAAATTCAGTGAGATAATATAATATAATATAATATAATATAATATAATATAATATAATATAATATAATATAATATAATATAATATAATATAAAATAATATAATATAAGTTAATTAAATATAATACAATATAATATAATAATATAATCATAAATGTATCTTGGACTTCATGTAAAGTACCCTTTAATAACTTCAGGTTCTAATGAAACTTGAGTCATTTCAACATATTTTAGAAAAAATTTTCTAATGTCAAATTTCATGAAAATCCGTCCATTGGGAGATGAGTTCTTCATGAGGACAAGAAGACATGACGAAGTTATAACGATAGCTTTTCACAATTTTGCGAAAACGTCTAAAACATCGAGGTGTGTTACGCGACGAAGCGTTTCTGCTTCATTATTGCCATCGAAAAGTAAACAAGAATTAAGTCAAACCTCACACAATATTGTTGATTGTTTGATACAACATTAATGGTAGGAATGCATTTGTGCAGTCATTTGCAGAGGGCTCTAATGTCGATGTGAAATCAATTATTGTGGCCTGATGGGTGTTCATTGGGTCATGACGAGGAGCAATACCAGGTACGACCCATTACTTGACAATAACACGGTCCCCCATCGAACCATACAAGTACCGCAACCAATGAGTTAAGCATGCCTATTTGATTCTCACGGATTGTACAAAATGTACCAAGAGCTATATACACTATATTAATCCATGCATTTAACTTTCAAGATACATGTCGACAGATAAATGTTCTGAAGATGCCATCACAGCTTGGATTTTATATTTTGTTGCACATCGTAACCAGAAGACAAAGCTGTATTATATATATATATATACGTACAGTCATGAAAACAACAATATTACAGTTGGTAGCAATATATAATATACAACTACATTTATCTCAGTATTTGCCCAACTTGATGCACAACATTTGTTTCACAATAAGTTTTATTTCACGCCTCTACATATTTCGAGCACATGTGCTCATCATCAGGAGGCCAAAATTGTATTATACAGCCTCTGGTATCATCACACCTATAGGTGTGATACAAACAGCACACACACAAAAAACATACACACACACACAAACCACACACACGCACAAAACAAACACACAAAAACACAAACCACACACACACCACACACAAAAAACATATACCACACACACACACACACAACACACACACACAACACACACCATACACACACACCACACACACAAAAACCACACACAACACACACACACACCACACACCCACACACACATCACATACACACCACACACGCACACACCACACACACCACTCACACACACACCACTCACACACACACCACTCACACACACACAACACACACACACACCACACACACACCACACACCTCACACACACAAACCACACACACACAACACACACACAACACACACACAAAACACAAACACACAAAACACACACA
>Ga0131853_10023317_pt1 | contig 11182 bp, 2 predicted proteins | sample TergutLab28metaG_FD_92764 | JGI IMG/M metagenome (GOLD analysis project Ga0131853, IMG submission 92764) | Labiotermes labralis P1 segment gut microbial communities from Petit-Saut dam, French Guiana - Lab288 P1 (version 2) (version 2) | ecosystem: Host-associated > Arthropoda: Insects >...
GATGTTCCAAGTATAGCTGTCTTTTGTAGTGAATCTATCGAGTGTTTTCCTGGTATAGTTTCCAAATTTTTCTTTAAACTTCTCGTTACTATTCCACTGGCTCCAATTATTACTGGTACAATCGTACATAATTATTATTATTATTATTATTATTCAATTTTATTGTTCATTTTTTACTTATGAACGGATTATGCGTTTGTTAAATTTGACGCGCTATACCCATGATTCCAGTTCTGCACTTTGTAAACGCTATTTGTAAAAGTGTAAACTTTTTCTTTCCGTGCTCGAATTTCCATGCCCAAATTCAGTCGCTCATAACTTCAACAAGATCGGACCTAGAGACGGAAAAATTTTCGCACGGCAGCCATTCCACATAAATATTTCCACAACAAAAGTTACATATTTTTAGTAATGTTAATTACTCAGTTATATATAAGCAGGTGGTACCTGTACTACTACTATCCCACGTGTCGACCTCACCGCCATTTCTTTACTACTAGAGTAAATTACAAATTGCGGCGTTGTGGTGTCTTTCTCCGTCATAATACGTATACAATTATTCGTGAAATTCTTTCACATGTTCCAAACTGGAGACGGGAAGCAGGCTCAAACGCATACATATTGTCAACACAGTGATCCCAAAAGCTAAAGCGTTCTTGCTCGAAAAAAAATGTAGGCTAAAATTCATTCAAGATTTCCACACAATCTTCAGTTTAATTCAATTCAGTTCTTATCTATCAAAGTTCCCATTCAACATGCTATTGGTCAATAACAGAATCAAACTAAACTAAACATAAGATAATGCTTATTAAATAATCATATAAAAGGATAGCTGAACTGCAGAGACAAAAAACAGTAACACAACAACCACAATAATACCAACAACGTACTTATAAATGTTTTATTGAGGCGTGTTCGAGTAGCCATTGTTGCATGGAAAAGAAATATATATTGCATATTATGAGTGTTTATCCGTAGCCTTACGTAACAAGAATGTAATAAAAACGCTCTCTATTATATTGATATCTGTGGCCTTTCTGGCTGTACCCCATTCTCCAAATGTCACATAAACAACAAGATTTGCAACTAAATATTTTTGAAAATAAAATGGATGCGTTTATTTCCTCTACAATGTTTGTCACAATATTTCTCATTCTAAGAAGATCTGAGCGAGATATTATCATAAATTGGTATTTGTGTGCAAGTAAAGTATTCGTTATTTGAAATTGATTTGAATGAGACTTGCACTCTCTCGACAGGTTATCGAAAAATATTCAAATATCAATTTTCATATAAATCCTTCCAGAAAGAGCCGAGTTGTTCCAAGCGGACAGACGGAGAGACGTACGAAGAAGGCAGACGGGCAGACAATATGGCAAAGCTAGTAGTGGGTTTCCACAATTTTGCAACCGCGCCTAAAAAATAGTATTACATAATTAACATATATTAACAATGATTACAGCTTGTAAAATATAAGCTCTGGCTATATTTTAAGCATGAGAAGATCATAAAACACCTAATGTGTAGCTCAAATATATCTCTGTGAATAGAGGAAAGTATAGCTAAACCTCTCTATTGTCTTTCTAAAAATTTGACCTCGTAGAATAAGTGTGATATTGCATATTTTTAATTTACATTTCTATTATGTCTTTAATGATAAATTCAAAATTAAGTAGAGTTATGGTTTTATAACTTTCAAAGGATTAATCATACATTACGTAGTCTCCTTTCAACCAAACCCCCTGTATTTTAGTGTACTTCGGAACAAACTATCTTACTTTATCGGAATAAATTCTAAAAAATTACTCAATTTTTCGCCAGTTCCACTAGCCATCTTTTGAAGTTCAGTTTCACCGATATTTATTTTGAAGTTGATCCACGTAGGATTAAATGTGTGTTTTTTTTTTAAACAGAACAAATACTAGCCTTTTAAAAACATTGCCTTTTTCCATTTTTTTAAAAGTGTTACAAAAATTTCGAAAGGTAATTTGCTTGCATATAATGTTCTGCATCCGCTGTAATTTCATGTCATTACCCAGCCCTGATAAATAAGGCAAAAATTGTATTTAATTTTACTCCCGAATAATTAGTTACCTCCAGGTAACATCACAAATGTTCCGTTCGTAATTGCCTTGCTTAATATACCAATGCCCTGTACCACTACAGAGTGCCACTGTCCTTGTCGCTCTAACATTTGCGGGTGCTGACATCGTGTGTGCTACATTTTAGCCCAAAAGCACGATGGCTGAGCACACATTTTAAACTCCACTGTACGGAGTGAAGGGCCTTAAATTAGAATTCTAAAATCTTCAAAAGAACTGATGGCATAAATTTCTCATGTACGAAACCAAATGAAGCATTTCATTGAAAAAATTACAAGGGTAAACATCAAACAGAGTTAATTTTATATTTATCTCAGTATTTAACCAACTTGATGCAAAAATATGTTACACAATAAGTTTTATTTCATGCCTCTACATGTTTCGAACACATGTGCTCATCATCAGGAGGTTAAAATTGCTTTACACAGCCTCTGGTATCATCACACCTATAGGCTGGTTAAATACTGAGATAAATATACTGAGATGCACGGTCAAAAAATTGCCATAATCTTATATTGTTTTGCTACTCTATATGTGCATATTTTCATAAGTATCATGATCATTACTTATCACAAATACATTATACAGCAAAATTTGTGAAATTTTATGGTGTAAGACAGTTTTAGCAATTTAGGCGTGGTATGTGTATGGTTATCAAGAAAACAATTATGTATTTTTGGTTTATTTAAGTAACCTGTCGTTCAACACCGCCATTCAGCTAAGGGGTTAAGGAAATAGTAGAGCTATACCTTACTCTCCTCTGGGTCATCACAGGCAAAGATCTCGGAGACAAATGGGTTAGGTTTGTTCTCAAATTATGTTTTCCAGAGTTTGTTGTGTCTTTGGTACTTCCAGAAATCAATCTCTCCGATATAAGAGGACAGATATATTCGGAAAGAACGCCTGATGTACAATTATATCCAGCGTTGAATTAAATAACGATAAAAAATTCTAAATACCGCGTCTGCAGTTGACAAAAGTTAAGAAAAGAGTATTCAACGGTTATTTTACTCAAACAGTTGGCTGATATGGCTTTCCAACTTAGCTCGAACTTGTAACATATGGAAATTCTCGCTCAGAACTTCAGACTGGCTCCATGACTTTCGTCTTTGCCACGCGAAGGCAATGTACGAATGCTTGAGAAGCTCGACTAAGTAGCAACATTTTCACGATTTAAGCACGTCAAACACTGGACGGTGTTCGGTGCTGTATCATGTAAGACCTTCCCCAGTCACATTTCTCTGTGACGCTGCGGCCCAACGCAGATCATGGCCTCCTCATTCGTGAAGTTTTATTTTTAATCACACACAACGAAGCACCACAGTCGGTAGGATTCCTCTAGACGAGGGATCAGTCCGTCGCAGAGACCACTACCTGATAACACACACCAGATAAAAGAGAAAAACTTTCATGCTTGCTGAGGGATTGGAACCCAAAACGCCAGCAGCCGAGCGGCCTCAGGCCCACATCTTACACCGCGCGGCTGCTGGAACCGGCCAATCCATTACTTAATTTTAACATATTTTGCATTAAGAGTGCACTTCTAATTGGCATAATCCTTTGGCAGTGGTGGGACATTTAATGTCCGAAGGCTATAATCTTATCATAATTTAGGAATTTTAATCGGTGCGTATTCAAGTCCTCAGGTCAAAATTCATAATTCCGCGTCTGGAAACTGCTTCACTCTCACCCGTAATGAATTCGGTTCTTTCACGTAAATAAAACCAAACTATAAACTGGACTACAGAAATTTCCGTAACTGTGCATTGCCAGTTTACCAAGTGATTTATGTTTTCAAATCTTATTGGTCTTCCCATACTGCTTGGTTCAGTTGCATTCTGGGACTTAGATACTACCGCTTCCTTAGCAATATTTTGTGTCGTGGCGCTCGTTCACGCCCGTCATTTGAAAATGTAAGAGTGACTCCTTGACTTCCATGTAGCAAGAAATATCAGTCCTTTCTTGACATAAGTCTGGCTCTATGGCGTGACAAACAGACTTGCTAAGAATTTAGAAATTAAATCTATTGAAGCTTAGGGCCTAAGTACTTCTAATGGACGTGTGTCCAAGTGACATGACAAATTGACGTAAAAGGTCAATAAGGTCTAATTTGACCTTAGAATGATTTATCATGAATTTGAACTGGAACTGGACAGGTACAGCGATACAGATGATACAGATCTATTATATTAGTCTTTTACTGATCATTAGCCTACATCATATTTCAGTTTTCCGGATCATCCATCATCAGGTACGTGTCGGGTTGTCTTACCTAGCCGGGTTCTGTTAGATCCACGTCAGGAAATAGAAAACTGACAAGAAAGTTTAAACTCTGTGTCAGTTTCATCTATTATTAGTACCATCCCACCAACGGTCCATAAACACCTTCATCTAAATGTTGCCCTAACCGGAAGGATAAACCAGCATCTGAGAGCCTGTACAAAAAGCAATGCTCTGTCGGAAAACGGAGATCGCTGGATATAAAATTATTTCAATTTTTTTTGCGTTTACTTATGGTAAGCAGTTAAGAAACAGCATACATGAGTTTCCACTTGTTCCCTGTGCCAGTTCATACCGTTCATAATGCTGCGTTACTTAACAAGAACCGTAACTTCCGACAGTAACTATTTTCGATGTCATTTTTTTCGTGTAACATCCACGAGGCCACGTTGTTCTCGCAACTTGCTTATCGATTTGTTACATTGCATCAGTTTAAACAAAATCAATTTTCGAAACTACTTTATATTAACTCAATTTTGTTTTTGCTTCCAGATTTATCGAAAGAATCTTAAGCTCAGACTACTGATTATTAACATCACTACTTGTGTTCTATCTTTTCCAGTTACATGAAATAAAATTCTTACAAGTTTCTATCTATTTAAACTGGGATACTTTAAACTTCCCTTGAGATTCATGGTGCAGTTCGGAGACTCGATTTAGGGGTTTTAGATTTCCAGGTTATCTACATATTCATTTTTTACTTTGTTTTCGTATTAAAATATATCCAAAGCAAATTAATGTTGTCCCTGTGCATGCAATGAACGAACAATGTAGAGTGAAATTTTTACTACAAACATTCTTAAACTCGAAACTAGATGCCGATGAGATGTTAGCATTCCGCTTCCTCTACTTTACCCTCAGGGAAAGTACTCCCTTTACGCGTTGAATCAAGGGATGGTTGGTTCCCAGAACCGGTCTAGAAACTTTCGAGAAGAAATAAATTTCTTTCCTCTGCCTTGAATCTAAATAAGTTTTTTCGGCAGACTGTCACGTATGCTGCACCAAATAGCTGTTTCGACTGGTAATGTCTGTACAAGTGTACAAGAAAATCGAACTTCTTTTGTGCACAGAACATAGTGATTCCTAGTATCAAAACGAAAGACTTTCCAAGTTTCACCGAAACTTTCCGCAATGTGTTCCTTGTAAGGTATATCACGCTAAGTAGTGAGACAGTACGGTCTGTTCCTAACACGACGTGTGTCACCCAGACTGGTACCATTTCTCAGCTTGCACCTACTGCTTAGTTTCATCATGTCTTTCTTCTACATCGTGTTATTTGCTTTTCATACTATACCATTGTAACAGCAGATCATTTACATGATTCGAGTATAATTCTGCACAGCGCATTTTGACACGATGCACATCCACTCAACATATGCTACTGAAATCGCTTACCTGAGTGTTTTTCTGCAGTTTGTATCGTAATTTATCCCTTTGATAGGATTATCCTATTTCCTTTTACATCTTAATTTGAAGTTAACCCTATAAACGCCGAGTTAAATCCCATCTGCCATTTGCTGGCATTATTAGGAGGTCACCGTATTCTCCACATTAGCGGGATAAGGGTTAAAATTAGGTCTTCTGAAATGTGGCACCGTGAAACATTTAGAGGTTACTAACTCTGACGGATACCTTTAACCTGCAACTCTTTTGCCTCAACTTGTGTATCTTGATGAATGAGGAAGCAGGCTGCGATGAAAATCTGGTATCCATCTACTACGCAGCGTGGTAATACTTATGCAGAGGCGTGGGGCTTTTTTGATATCCACTGCATAAGAAGCTCAAAATATCGAATATTTGATTAGGTTTTCAGAATATATTTCAGTTCGGTTCAAAATATCGGGGTCTATGTAGAACAAACAACCAAAATAAACACAGGCCACCAGATCTAACAAAACATAGACTCGGTAGTTAAGTAGCAGAAAAGTCCGTTTTTTTTCACCGGGTAATAAACTTTTGGTTCTATCCTGGATAGAAGAGACACAAACTGCATTGCAATTACTGAGTTAGAAAAAGTTTAATTGTATATTTAACTAAACATTTTGCATGTTTGTATTTTTACGTTTACGTGTTACATCGTCATAGAAAATTAAGAATACCTCGTTATTACACTTGTGACCAAACGCCTAGTTAAATTATGTGACATTCGCACGCTGACAGATTTACATTTGTGTTACACCCTACACTGCAATGACCAGAAACCGTAATTGAAAATTGTGTTTAAATACAAAGTTTTCAATGTGCTAGATTTTTGGACGAAAGTCTCTGGAGGGTGTTTGAATATTGCTGTTTGATAGACGAAACATTTTTGCACGGCTATGTGTCTATTATCAACAACAACCTGACAATCACCCCTCTTGTAGAATATGTTAAAATAATGGAAGTGTTAATAGGACACCATTATTGCAATCATTTATACATATGTGCACGTGTGAGATAAATTGAAAGTAATCGGTCTGTCGTCATGACACGGTGAAAGATAAAATGGTTTTTATAGAAGTCCGATATAAACTTTAACATCCTTGTACATGTCTGAACATTAGTGTTGGTAGGTAGATTTATATAAAATAAGAGTATGAACGTCATTTAATGAAAATTTGTTGGGTAAGGAAATATTTGATAAGATAAGTTGTGACCGGTGGAGTCTGACCACCATAATTCACTTCTAGAGTTTTTGATCAGAATGCAGGACGAAGTGACAATATAAAGATTGGTAATAGTTCCTTAGAGGGTGGAACAGTTCAGATATTTGGGAACAACTTTAACAAATCAAAATTCTATTCAGGAAGAAATTAAGAGCAGATTGAAGTCAGAGAATGCTTGCTATCATCCGGTGCAAAATCTCTGGACCTCCAGTTCGCTATCCAAAAATTTAAATATTAAGATACAAAGAACTATAATTTTGCCCGTTGTGTATGGGTGTGAAAATTGTTCGCTCACATTGAGGTAGGAACGTAGGCTAAGGTTGTTTGAAAATAGGGTGTTGAGAAGAATATTTGAGCCTAAGAGGGACGAGTTTTCAGAAGGGTGGAGAAAACTACATAACAAGGAGCTTAATGATCTGTACTCGTATATTACATGGCAATGGCCCAGAATTTTGGTAAGGTTGTCAGCCTTAGGCACCGGCCGTTTTTACCCCCAGGAAATACTCCTAGTACTTATTTCTGTTGGAGGCTGAGTCGACCCCAGGACCATAGTGCGATCGGAAGGATTACGTCAATAAAAAATTCCAGTGACACCATCTGGATTCGAACCAGTGACCTTCCGATTTGTAGCGATGTAAGTAAGTAAGTAAGTAAGCGTTATTTGACCTGAGGGGATGTGGTATATCAAATAAGCCTTGCTGCAACCAGTTTAGTTGCATCTAGTTGCACCACCGCCGGTGAGGTAACGGTAAATTCGTACGACGCTCGACCTTTGTTCCCTTAGTCTGATCGAGACCCTCTTCACCATCCTCCCCATAGGCCAGGAAAAAAAGACCGCGCGCCGTGACGTAGTATCACGTGATGTGTCGCGCTACCTGAAACAGCTGACCGTATCCGCCGATTCCCCTACGTTGCGAAGGGAGAGAAATCTGTGTAAAATAATTAACAAAAATTTACGAAATAAATTCCAGAAATTACATAAATCTTTCACTAAAGATACAATAACTCGTTTACTTCGTTGTGTGACGATAGCATCCTGTTCGTGTCAGCCTTACAGCAGCAGAATTATACCGGCAATAAATGAATATAAAAGTCTAGGAAAGCATTATATCCGTTCACCAATAAAATCTATATTTCCACTCTTAGACTATAACATTAGGTACGTATGACATAACTTTGGTCACCAGCTTTCTTTTGTACGGGTCGTTACTTAACACACACAAGTACACGCACGCGCGCCCTCAAAACAATCTTGTACATGTTATCTGAAACAAACCAAAAGCAACATAATCCTCAATTATTTCATTTCCATAATATGAATTTTGTTAAGTGACTGAAGGATCCACCCTTTACCAGCCACCCAGGCGTAAAAAGATAATAAGTAATTTTTTCCAGTAACTTACAATCTGACATTCCCTTTTTTTTACCAGGGTGGTAAGTGGATTTTTAAAATATGACACTTATTGCGGAGTTCCAACCGCATCTATAAATTTATTTTGGAACATTTACTTCTGAAAAGGCCAATTTGCCATGCCTCAGAACGGGAGGCAGTGTCTCTATTCTTGTCACAGAAGCATAAAAACGACGATGTTTTCCCCTATCACTGACAAATAAGGGAATGTTTAAAACTATGTGATTAGGCCTACACTGGTTTCAGTGCTTACATGCCTACCTAATCATACATATGTCACATAACCACACAAAGATACATAAAACAATAGAATCTGGTAGACCATATATATACATGTATATGTTATATCTGAGGTAAAATTTTGGCCATAAATTACGCTTTCAAATGAAACATTCGTTCCGTATTTTGGAAGAAGAGGCTTAAAATTTATTAATATGAAAAATACCTTCTCGTTAAAATGTAGTTAGTTTTAAGCGTATTAAAATTTTACGATAATTGGGTAAAATGTTGCATATAGCACACTTTTAACACATTATGCTCGTTCTATTGTTATTTCGATAAGCATTCCACCTTGTGAGCGCTCCTTCAGACAATCTCTAAATTTCATACGATGTTTGCAGGTATTCAGTCTGTTTCACTGCATGTAGAATGCAAAGTTAAATAGCAAAATCTGCGTCCTTAACTGTTGTACTGTTGTGCAATATTGGTGTAATAGCTGTTTATATTGAAAACGAGCGTTTCTGACGTACATTTTGATGAACTTTTCCCTATTATAATGTAGTTCATTAATCGCACTGTTAGTTAGTTCAGTAGGGTTGCTATTGCACTATGTTAGAAGTATCACAAAAAAGATCTCTTAGAGAGATATGAAGCAAAACCTAATTGTCAAAACAGAACTCTATGGCCTATTTGAGTTCTCAGGTTTATATGACAGGTTTTGTTCGCTTTATGGTCTACTGCGCTTTACACTGCGTGACACGATAAGTTTGTTCCACTTTTTGGAGTAACGTGCTGACCCCATTCTACAGCTAACCGGTTCTAACTAAAGTGGGTTCAGAAATGACTGGAAGAGGATGTGTGTGTCTCCGACGTGCTCACTTCAATTAAATTTAGTCACCGTGAAGGTGGAGGTAGCATTTTCGTCTGAAACGTCAGGAGAGAACTAATTATGTTACTTACTTACTTACTTACTCCATGGTGCAGAATCCTTCTTGAGAAGCTAACTGGTTTGCAGCTAGTCAAGAAATTCCCCACATTTCATGGAACCCGAAGGTTCATTACCGCACTCACAAGCTTCCGCCAACTGTCTCTATCCTGGGCCAGCCAAATCCAGTCCATATACCCACATCCCACCTCCTGGAGATCCGTCCTAATATTATCTACCCATCTGAGCCTAGGTCTCCCCATTGGTCTCTTTCCCTCCGGTTTCCCCACCAAGACCCTATACATCACTCTCTCATCACCCATATGCGCAACATGCCCAGCCCATCTCAATCTTCTCGATTTTATCACCCGCACAATATTGGGTGGGGAGTACAAATCATTTAGCTCCTCGTTATGCAATCTCTTCCATTCCCCCGTTACCTCGTCCCTCCTAGGTCCAAATATTCTCCTCAACACCACGTTCTCAAACACTCTAAGTTTCCTTTCCTCCCACAATGTCAGCGGCCAAGTTTCACACCCATGTAATTATGTAACACGGTGTAAAATCCTGAGACACAAATTGTGAATAACTCTAATATTAGAGTCGCACGAGATTGTATCACTTGACAATTTGCACAATACATAGCCAATTCGTAATCCACTTCTACTTCATTAAATTAAACACGCGCAAAGATTTATACATAAGTAAAGATCGAACTGGTCAGTCCAGCTGTCGCTTACTGTGTTGTGACAACTCGCGGCTTCACATGTGGTTAGGAATTTTTCGGAGGATCCACACAACTTTTTAACCAACCACAAAACTGCAAAGCCTTATAGCCCCCCCCAAAAAATCACATTCTTAGATCTGTGAACTGCAGTCCTTAGATATCAACGACCTATCGGTTTCTTTCCTCTGAATTGATATTTCGGGACACCAGTTTTTGTATTCTGTAGATAAATTACGTATAAATGTTTGGAAATTCCCTTCGTTACAGGCAATGAATACGCTGTGTAATTTCGCGCTTCCTCCGCGATGTAGATGACATCGGAGATCTTCTGGGTTATTAATCACCGTACAGGTGGTAATTACTTGCCGACGTTTCGGTTCAACCTATCGGTCGCATCTCCAAGTGTTAATAATCAATTACCACTCTAACCTGTGCAATATGCCTGTAGTGCACAGACATCGATATGTATTTTATTACTGTCTCATCCGTAAGTAGTTCAAATCAAAACAGGGATGTAAGTGGTGCTAATGATCGATGGTTTCTCAAGGGTACAAACAAACCTTACAATTCAGAAAAAGAATTCAAATCTTAGTAATTAAACAACTTAATGCACAAATTCTTGTTTTATAATAAGTTTATTATATGCCTTTACATGTTTCGAGCACTATGTGCTGGTTGAGAGAGGACTCTCTCAGCCTGTGCACCGGACGGCCACCTACAGGTGTGATGATAAGATACGCTGTATAATATAATTTTGACCTCCTGATGATGAGCACATAGTGCTCGAAACATGTAGAGGAATATAATAAACTTATTATAAAACAAGAATTTGTGCATTAAGTTGGTTAATTACTAAGATTATACTGAGATGCA
>Ga0131853_10023318_pt1 | contig 11182 bp, 11 predicted proteins | sample TergutLab28metaG_FD_92764 | JGI IMG/M metagenome (GOLD analysis project Ga0131853, IMG submission 92764) | Labiotermes labralis P1 segment gut microbial communities from Petit-Saut dam, French Guiana - Lab288 P1 (version 2) (version 2) | ecosystem: Host-associated > Arthropoda: Insects >...
CCAACACACATCGTACCAGAGCAATATAACCCATGAAATAACTCAACAAATAAGTCGCAAGCTCCTGAGGATGGATGTATTAACATCCGAAACATGTTGAGCATTAAATAATGAAATAATAAAACAAGTGACATCACGTTGGTCTCTCTTTATTCAACTATTTCCGTCATAACTCATTACACTGTTTTTCAATTTCTGCCCAACGCGAGCATGAAAAGCATCGGCGCTCTGAAATTTCTCTCTTCCCTCCTTGTAGTGAATGAATTGTGATCTTTAATCCTTGTCGGCCGGCAAGAACTCCAGCATCGGTGTTGGCTCCGGAAGTCGATAAATGTGTGTACGGTTATTAAATGGTGAAGGGTACAAATTTTAGTGAACAAGACTAGCTGCTTCTTTCGTACAATTTGAAACGCTGATTCATTGAATTTAAGCGTCAACTGATATCAACATATCAGTCACTGATGACACGTATTATCTAACGGTTTACATGTGAAGTATGTGACCTTCAAATCAGCCTCTACAAGATAGTAAGACTCTTCGCCTAGGAAGGAGCAGCAAGTTGATATATCATGAAATAAACAAGTGTCAACCCCCGACGACTGTGCGATCGGACCCTGTTAATGACTGTACACAGGAGGTCAGGTTTATTTTGTTACGATTTACATATATCATAGAAGTTATGTTTGCTTTTTCAGGGGTTTTCGCGAAATTGCGAAAACGCGACTATTAGCTTCGTTAGGTCTCTCCATCTGTCCGTCCGCATGGAACAATTCGGCTCCCACTGGACGGATTTTCATGAAATTTGATATTTGAGGATTTTTTTAAAAGTCTAAAAAATTCAAGTTTCATTAAAATCAGACAAGAATAAAGGGCACTTTACATGCAGACCAATATATGTATTTTATCACGTCCCGCTCATTTCTTCTCAGAATGAGAAATGTTTCATACAGAAATTGTAGAGAAACCCAAACACACATTTTGTGTTCAATAACTTTTTTTTTTTTAAATCCTGTCTTTATTAGAAAAAGTGGAACAGTATTGTAGAGCGGGGCAGGCCACAGATGACAATATGGCGCATGCACATTGCCTGCTGGATATCTAAAGCTACAAATACACACTCAGAATATGTAACACTTACTGCTTTTCCACTGCAACAGTGGTTGCATGAGCACTCCTAAATGTTACGTTATATGTACATTTGCCTGTCGTGCTGGAGTGACAGAATTATTTATTTTTATTGTTACACTGTGCAGTTGTCGAGTTACTCAATGATTACACCAACCACTGCACATATATAAAATGTATAAAATTTACACATTAAAACATTAAAAACGCTCCGATATGTTTCGGTCCTAAGACCATCATCAGGGAGCTATATATTCCTTGCTAAAGTCACACTAGAAATGGTCACAGATTAATTTCTTTGTACCAGTTGGGTGTTGTGGCAGCATGCTGCCACAACACCCAACCTAATGATGGTCTTAGGACCGAAACATATAGGAGCGTTTTTAATGTTTTAATGTGTAAATTTTATAAATTTTATATATGTGCAGTGGTTGGTGTAACAATTGAGTAACTGGAGTGACAGTCTTGGGTCGTGCAATCAGAAAAGCCCAAGGCCCAAATTGCGTGATTTTTGGGCTTCCGCCGCGAATAAGATGACATCTACGCTCTTCTGGGATGTTACGCAGCGTAGGGTTGTAATTCCGCACCGACGTTTCGGAACAACCTATCGGTTCCACCTTCAAGGTTCAAGAACTCTGAGAAAGACTTCTTTACCCTTAAAGATAGGATCGACAGGTTGTCCGAAAAGTCGGTGCGGAATTACAACTGTACACTGCGTCCTCTCCCCGAACAGTGCACATCACAAGACCTTAATTCGTGACGTTAATAAATTCGAGTACCTCAAGTGGTAAAGGTAAAGGTAAGGTTATCAGTGTGCATGCCACGAAGATATGGAGGGGGTGTAGAAGCATGGTTCCACTCATTCCTAACCTCGGCACTACATGGGGTATTACTGTAGACGATAGTTCCGGGTTACGTCCCTATAATTATTAATCAAGTTACTCCCAGATCGCCTAGCAAGTACCCAGAATGTTGTCTTCTGTCAGAAGAACAGAATCCAGGTCCAAAGAACTATTTAATATCGACTAAGTTGATTTTCATTTTTGCATGTCCTTTGTGCAATTAGTACCCCCTGAAGATGGCTATAGACTATAGCCGAAGCGTGTTGGATTGGCCTCATGTGTATAAGAACGCGTGCAATTATTAGGTAAATAAATTAATTTGTTGACCCAAAACGATGAAGTTCTTGGGGACAAAATCATGTATATTAGGGTGACCTTATACTAAGGGTACCTGATTGTATTGTGACTATTTCATTTGGTGTGTGTGGTTGTTTGAACTTTTTTTGTAATATGTGGGAGTGTGTATGTGGGGGTATTTTGACAATTGTGTGGGTGATTTGGTAATATGTGTATATGTATTTACTGTGTTTTGTATTGTTTGTACTGTGTTTTTGTATTGTTTCGTGAATATATATATATATATATATATATACATACATATATATATATATATTCTTATTTTTTTGTCTGTACTAGTGTAAGAACTACTGCCACCGAGTTACAACTCGATTGCATTAATAATAACAATAATAATAATAAATTTACGTATTCAGTACGTTTTGGGAACCCCGTGCCACGGTGCGCCGGGTCCTTGCCTCTGCCTCATAGTTCAGTGTCTTTTTAGACCTACACCGAAGATCACGATACTGTGAAACATCTACACCGCAGATCACGATACTGTGAAACATCTACACCGCAGATCACGATACTGTGAAACATCTACACCGCAGATCACGATACTGTGAAACATCTACAACGCAGATCACGATACTGTGAAACATTTACACCGCAGATCACGATACTGTGAAACATCTACACCGCAGATCACGATACTGTGAAACATCGGAAAGCGCAGCCTGAAAAAGAGCAGCCACTTTTCCCTCTAAAAGGGGTGTCACTACTAGTTCTTACCTTAGCCACAAAATACAACAACGTTCACCAAACGCCATTTCATACCACATACACGTTTGTCACGGATCGGCCAAACTTGTAGATGAGACCGATAACTCAGGATTCATGTGCTGGCAGCATGACGCTATGAAGACGTAGGAAAGAGTGGAGGCAGGGCTCCTTGAAGTTCACTTCACGTTCCGGGCCTATTTGTCGTTGCAGAATGTTTGTCCTATACACGCTGCATAAGGTTAAATCAGCCAAACAGCAGATCCGGAAGTTTGACGAGGTTTAGAGTTCCTGCCTCTCCGTTAATCGCTGCTCTACTCATTGAGCTACTGCTACGGTCTTCTGGAGCAGTAATTATCAGGATTAAAATAGGAAAATCGATCCGAAACAGCAGGGCTACTGAAGCAACAATCTTCGTACTGGTACAGGCTACACTCTCTATCCTCTCAAGTTTCTCCTTCGACATAGTTCGATTAATTACACAAAGTCTCCCAGCTTCAAGCGCAAGTAACTTTACCTAGTGTAAGCTTATGTCACAAGTCGCAAGAGTGCGCGAAGTCGTGTGCGAGTGGATGAGTTTGTTGCTGTAGTCAGAGCGATAGAAGTGCCAGTATTGGTCTGCTGACGTTGTAGCGGTAATCATGTGGTGGGCGTAATCCTGCTATAGCTACTGTGCTGCCCGTCCTCAGATTGCACAGAAAATGCCTTCGCCCATACACAGTGCCTGACAACGTACGGAATAGGCAAGGCCTACTTAATCTCGTAGGTGGTGCGATGAGCTTTACAAACATTTGGTCTTTATTGGAGAAACGTGGCATTCAGTGCAAACAGTAAAGAATGAATAGGCACGCGTGTAGTTGTCTAACACGTGTGTGATTTTATGTGTAATGCTACACGTGTATTTCCCCATAAATTTTGTGCCATAAAATTTTACTGCTAACAAGAGAAAATGTTTATAAAAATACAATGCTAAACCTATGCTAGTGTGTTATTAGTTTTTGAACATTTTTGCAAAATAAACTAGCAATATAATGCTTGTCTCCACAAAAAAAAAAGCTCATAAGTTTTCAAAATTTCTCCAGTGTTCCATCTCGTTTTTGTTACTGAAAGGGTTACTAGGCTTTTTCTCATTGCAAATACCTCCGCTGGAAACACGTGGCCAGCGAGTCACGGGCTGAGCGGGCCTGGACTAAGCAGTCGCAAACAGCCCACAAGGGGCCGGCCTCCTCCACTTTGGTGTTCAGGCGGGGAACAAAACTCTCACCGTAAATAAACAGCAACCTATGAAATGTCTCTCAGAAACTTTGCGCAAAGATTTAATAAACCACAGACAACAGCAGCTGTACTTACTGAGTAGGCCAATGTGTATGACACTTGGCTATAATGGTATATTAACCCTTATCCTGCTAACGTGGAGAATATGGTGAACCCCTAATAATGCCAGCAGATGGCAGATGGGATTTAACTCGGCGTTTAAATGGTTAATGGTGTTTGTGAAGGCAGACCCGAAGACAGAATGAGAGCCAAACATAACCCTTGTAAAAGGATGGAGAAAACTGCAAGATAAAGATGTTCTTGATTTGCAGGCTTTCCTGATCATTTCTGCAGAGGTCGAATGAGAATTGATATGCAGGAAATGTAACGCGTATGAGGGATGACAAATTCACGCAAAAGTTTGGTCGGCAAGCCGTAAGTCAAAGAAAAAGCCATACAGGTCCAGAAGTACAGTAAAGGTAAAGCTGTATCCCTTCATTCACTTTGACGCTAGTTGGTGGTGGATGGTCAGTGCCATGCCCTGGTTGCCTTATCCTCTGCGAAAGGGCTGGAAGTGAAAGGCTGGATGGGACTCCTGGCTGGTCTGGAAGGTAGTACATAATCTCTTTCCCATCTGGTTTCGAATTCCGGACCGTCCAGACTCTAGCCAGTCGCTGTACCGACTACGTTTTTCCGACCCATGGAAGAGTATATCTGGAAAACCTAGGCGTCGGTTGAACGACGTACTTTCTTACCTTAGTGTTGTTTACCTTTTGTGTATGTTGTATTTTAAGATATCTTGTGTGTATTGTTGTTAGTTGTCTTGTGTGTATTATTTTAGTTGTCTTGGAGGTATTGTTGTCATTTATGTGTATTTGTTGTACTATGTGTTTATTGCTGTTTTTACTTTAGATGCCGGACTGCTGGCTAGAAGTCGGAAGGTCCTGCAATCGGCCACCTCGACACAGGTTTTTCTTGATTTCCCTGTGTCTATAAGCAAATGCTGAGATGGTTCCCAAAATTCCAAGTTGCCACTACATGCTTCTCATGTAGCCCTCCGGACTTTAATTTATTAGTAACAAATTTCATAATTTGTATACATGTAAAATAACCACTGCCACCGGGTGACAACCCAATTGCAGTTAATAAATATTATTAAAACGGATCTTAAATAAATATAAAGGTGCGGATTGGAGGCTTCTGTCGTTAAGTGGAAGACCAGTTCTGCGAGATTTGTAAACAAGCTAATGACTGTTATAGTGTGGCATTTGTTTGGTGCCTGAGTGACCGTCAGCTTCTCGAGCACAATTCTATTCCACTTGGTTCATTACGTGAGACTAATTAAAGCACTGGATATACTATGCAAAGTATACGTCAGCATAGATTTGGGCAATCTCATTAGAAGGGCACATACTGATGAACTTACAATGTTCTCTGACGGTAACAGCGCAATCCTGCGGCTTCTTCCAATGTTAGACACTTGTCTGCTTTATTGAACACCACCCACGACCTCTCGGCTGAGAAACGCTCTCTCAAATAACGCCCTCTGGTATCTTCATTGTGTCTTCCTGAAGAGACAGGCAGAATGATAATGGGGAGAAGGGATGTAATTATTGTTCGCGAGCTGCAGCGACCTTCACAACGGTAGAGCGTATAAAGAGGCTGTGTTAAATGTTGAGTGCTGCTATTCAAACTGTCATGAACACAATTAATGGATACCAACAGATCCAGGACAAAAAAAGTGCTGTAATCAACACAGTTCTTAGTCGTTTTACAGCTTAATGAGTGTCTGGAGACTTACGCCGGTTCCCACAAATGGTGTACCTGACAGACAGTTGTCACTTGCGGTTACGTGCCAGGACGCGGGGATGGTGAACATGTCCGTTTGCCACCGACTGTCCTTAATTGTGACACAAGAATCAAAGTAATCATCAGTGCTGTGGGCCAGGCTTGAAATTTTGACTTCTTGCGTTACCAGTATTCGTTCATAGCAGGTCATCGTCGAGCAAATGTATTGTTGTTTTTCAGTTCATGTCTTCTGGCTTAACCTGTTATCGCAGGTCCGGGGTTCCTACTGTTAAGTATGGAGACTGTGAGAGGGTAAGGCCTGAAAAAGTACGTATACGGAGTGTGACACAGGTCAAGCTGATGTAATGCAGTCAGTTAAGTGACCAGACTACTAGTGGGAAGACCGTCTTCCGGCAGAAGTATGATATTTTCCTCTTTTTTGATGTGTGTTCGGCCATGCATCATTGTGAAAACTGAAGAATAAGAACCAACTAGATGCTACTTATTATTTTGTTGTACTTCTTATAGGCTCAATATGTTTCGGGCATTACTATGCCCACCATCAGGAGCTCACAAATATAATGTTGATCATCACATTGGTCGTCTCGTTCTTGGTTTTCTGTAGGTTGGAATTTAGGTGCGGGTAGGCTGGATAGTGTCCGGGCTGCAGGTTATAGCCTGCGACCCGGACACAACTCTATTCTACAGCAAACCAAGAAGGAGACCACCAATGTGGTAATCAACATTATAGACGTGAGCTCCTGATGGTGGGCATAGTAGTGCCCGAAACATGTTGAGCTTATAAGAAGTACAATAAAATAATAAGTAGCATCTAGTTGGCTCTTATTCTTCAGTTATATTGTCCTCTTCTTTAGAGCTTCCAGTTCGGCTCCATGACACACCGAGTTTATAATTCAATGGATAATGGAAGTATGGTAGGTGAAGGGGCAGCGATGTGAAACTGATCACATGGGTATCTAGAGGCGAGTTAATAATTTGTGGAGTTATTTAACAAAATGTATATAAGTATATATGTTGTCAGCCTAACACAATTTTCAATATATGAAATATATTTAAAAGATCATATTAGCGACATGTTTCGGCTTCTATATAAAACCATCTGAAGGCTGCAACACAAAAAGCCTTATATATGTATGTGTATATATATATATAGATATATATATATATAATTGGCAATGTCATTAAAATACGGGATCTCCTTTCCATTACAGTATGAGAAATAAAAATGAAACATAAAAAATTTGAAATACAATTACAAAACGAGTTATACAAACACGTTAAAACATTGTTTGGTTATGAGAAAATGAATGAAACTTATGAGTGGCTCTAAATCTCCACCCCTCCATACGCGTTCATGTCGTGTAGTAGGACAACACCACCCTAATCTTGCATAAAGCTGGACTATTATAATAAAAATGTCGACAGGCGCACACAAACACACACACGCACACACACACACACCAAACAAACACACATATCAAACACACACCACAAACACACAGAACACACACACATATAGACACAATACACCACACCACACACACACAAACACACACACCACAATCACACAACATACAAAACACCACATCAAACACCTACACACACACCACACAAACACACACACACAAAACAACATACAAACACACACACACTCAAAAAACACACACACACCACAAACACACACACACATACACACACACCACACCACACCACACACACACACATATACACACACACATCACAACACACACACACATCACAACACACACACACATATAAACATATCACACACCACACCACACACACACATACAAAAACGCACCACACAAACCACACCCACATATACACACACCAAACCACAAACAAACACACAACACACACACACAACACACACACCACCCAAACAAGCAAACACCCAAACACACACACACTACACCACACCACACCAAACAAACACATATACACACAACACACACACACCACACCCACACACATACACAAAACACGCACACACACAAAACACACACACAAACAACACCATACACACCGACCCCACACACACACAAAACACACCACAACACAAAACACCACACACTCACAAACACACACACACCACACAAAAACACACACCACACAAAAACACACACCACACCACACCACACACACACACACACCACACACACAAACACCACACCACACCACACACACACACACATACACACAAACACCACACACACACACATCACACACATATACACACACCACACCACACCACACGCACACATACACACACATATACATACACACAAATACACACACACAACACCAAACACATGCACAAACCACAAACACACACACATATAAAAACACACCACACACACACACACACCCCACCACACACACATTACACAGACACACGAATACATACACAAAAATTAGAAGTAGTGCATCATAAAAAATTCAAAGAATATGTAGACAATATAAACTGGAACGAAGAACAGAGCAAAAGAAGTCAATAGGTGTTATAAAATGTATATAGACAAGATAGATTATAGTACGTAAAATTGAGAACAATGCATGAAGTATTACTCAACAGAAATGGAGCATGCTGGTAAATAAATTTAAAAAAACACAGACACACACACACACACACACCACACACACACATATAACATACACACACAAACCACACCAGACAAACACCACACATACACACAACACACACACACATACACACAAACACAACACACACACACACACCACACCACAAAAATAAACACCACATACACACACACACATACACAGCACACACACACACACACACAATCACACACACACATTACACACAAGCACACCACACACACACACACATATACACACACACAACATAACACACACAATATACCACACCACACAGACACACCACACACACAAACAACACACACACACCACATAACACATACACACCACACACACACACACACACACACATACACTCACGCCACACCTCACACACGCTTACACACACCACACCACACACACATATACAATACACACACACACCACACCACACAAAAACACCACACACACACACCTCACTTACACACAACACCACACAAACATACACACAAATTACACACACCACAAACACACACAAATCACACCACACACACACAGCACACACACAACACAACACACACACATACACACACACCACACCGCACACACACCACACACACACACACAGCACACACACACAAACAAACACAACACATACACCACATCACACACACGCCACACACACACACCCCCCACCACACATACAAATACACCACACACACACCCCACCACATATCTTACACACCACACAAAAAAACAAAAACACACACAAACACTACACACACATACCACAAACACGCAACACCACACATACAATACACAAACACACCATACAACACACATACACACATACACACACACCATAAAAACACACATACACACACTACACACACGCCAAACACATAAACACCCCACACACACCACACACACACCTCACAACACACACTCCACACAAACATACACACCACACATACCATAATCACACACACCACACCACACACACACACAAAGACAACACATACAAACCACACACACACAAACCACAAACACACACACCACACCACACACACAATACACTAACACAACACACCGCACACACAAACACCACACACACCACACACATACACACACCACAGACACACATACACACACACCACACACATACACACCACACACACCACAATCACACACACCACATATAACACACCACACCACACACACACACAGTCCAAACACACACCATACACGCACACATGCACAAACAAACATACCACACACACACACCGCACACACATACACACACCACACACGCGCACACAACACCACACACACAAACACGCAGAACACACAAATACACACCACCCACAAACCACACACATACATACACCACACTCATGCCATACACACTCACACATACACACATATACACACACCATACACACACATATACACACACACACCACACACACACACACACCACACACACATATACACACACACACCACACCATCCACACCACACACCTACACACCACACACACACACAAACAAACACATGACATCACACCACACACACACACATACCACACCACACCAAACACACACACATATACACACACCTCACCACAACACACACACATATATACACACACCACACCACACACACACAAATATACACACACCGCACCACACCACACACACGTACATATACACACACCGCACCACACCACAAACACACACACCACACATACACAACACAAACACACACACCCACATATACAGACACCACACCACACCACACACACATATACAAACACCACACCACACCACACACACACACACAGCTCACACACACACACACATACATACATCACACACACGCACACACACCACACACCACACCACACCAATAACACACCACACCATAAACACACCACACCACACACACACCACACCACACACCCTCACAAAAACACACCACACACACGTACACTTACACACACCAACAAAAAACACCACCCACCCCAAACACCCACACACACCACCCACACACACCCCACACACACACACACCCCACCCCACACCACCCCCCCCCCCACACACCCCCACTACACCACATCACCCACACACACACTACACCACACCACACACCCACACACACCACACGTACACACCACACACACACACCCACACCAACACACAACATACACACACACACACTCAAACTCACACATTACATCACACCACACACCCACACAAACACACACACCGCACATATACACTCACACACACGTACACCACACCACACACCCTCACAAAAACACACCACTCACACGTACACTTACACAAACCACACACACACACACAACAAAACCACACACACACCCCACACACAACACCAACACACCCACAACACACCACCCCACACCCCCCCACACACCACACACACAACACACCCCACACCGAAAAACACAA
>Ga0131853_10023319_pt1 | contig 11182 bp, 7 predicted proteins | sample TergutLab28metaG_FD_92764 | JGI IMG/M metagenome (GOLD analysis project Ga0131853, IMG submission 92764) | Labiotermes labralis P1 segment gut microbial communities from Petit-Saut dam, French Guiana - Lab288 P1 (version 2) (version 2) | ecosystem: Host-associated > Arthropoda: Insects >...
TGCGCTGACCACGTGACACCCCTCTAACCGCAAAAGTTGGCACTAACTTCGCCGACCGGCGGCGGCCGCTCTGTCGGTATAGTTCGCGTGCGGACTAAGGCCACGGAGTTTAGTTTTTAGTTTAGTTTGTTCTTCCAATTCCTAGAACTCAAATACATAGCAATATCTTATGCAGCTGACTAAACGAAATACAAAATATATTAAGTAAGGTTTTCTAGGAATAAAATTTAATTGAAATCCATTACCACGTTAAGCACAGCTCACCCGTTCCGCTGAACTACTGTTATTCCTTCACATAACGCCGAGCATATCGCTACATCTTTTGGCACCAGTTTAAGGATTCTTAAGTCGGCGTGCAGACAGCGTATATGAGGAAATGGGAGCTGCTTGCAAAATTTCTGTAGGAAACTGCTGAAGTAAAATCACTTGAGAGATCACGGTGTGAATGGAAGGATAATATTCAAATAGATCATAGGTTACAGCGTGTGGAAGTGTGAAATGGACACAGAAGGCTCGCAGCAGGCCTTGTGTACACACTCACGGTCTAAAATGTGCTGAGTGTCGCTATTCCAGCAGCAAAACTGCACGACTCTGAGCCAGAAGTTGCTGCTCCATGGTGGTTGTCATGTTTCAGTTCATATTAAGCCCCATATATCCTGAGCGAAAGTACTTGTTCTGTGTCCGGGATATGGTTGCTTGTTCTGTAAACATCGCTGGACACAAGAGATTTAATTTCAAAGAATGCATAACACACAGTTCTACCCTTTAAGTCCCAGTGATCACTGTATGTAACACCAGGTTTAACATTCATCAATTCTACGTTCTGCCCACACCGTGTGTTTATGTGGATCTGAGAACAAACAGCGATTATTTCCTTTACAGCATTAACTGACTGGTTTTTATAAACGAGACGGAGAGTGTTCACTGCGCGGTACAAGCCGAGTAGAAACCCAAATCACGTTAATTTTCGCTTTACACAGTTAAATAAAAAATATTCTACAGTAATCGAAATGTGCTCATAATCAGATTTTAGGTCATATAAAAAATTCCACCAAAAAATTTGCACATCGCCTTTCCATCCATGGCTACCGGACATTTTGTAAGAAGAACGAACTAAGTGTTACTGTGTTTGGGTGTTCTCTGTGAGGTCGGTGCTAGGAAAGAGGAACTGGCAGTGAATTTGCTAAGTTCCTTCAGAGGACTTAACTGGAAAGCAGGCCTTTGAGAAAAGCCCAACGGCAGAATCGTGCGGAGCGTTTATACTTAATAGTCAATGTTACAGGTTTACAACACTTGCGAAGAACGTCGGACCGAGTGTTCGCGAGCCGCAGGCTGCACACCGCTGACCCAGTGTCAAGACGAAGGCAAGTCCTCGTACTGAGCTGCTGTCAAGGGACGACACGGCTGGCCTGTCTGGCAAAAACCTGGCAGAAACACCGCCTGTCCCGACCGACGTCTGGTGGCCTTTCCCAGCTCCTCGGGGAGAATACAGGCCTTACACATTTCAAAAGGCCGCTGTATTCCTTTCGCTTTCACCGAACCTGGCGATCGCGTCACCCAACAGCTGTATTTGGTAGGCAATCTTTAAATAACTAACATTTATTCTGCACATCCCGTTGTGAGTGTATCAACAATACCTTCAGGACTATATATATATATATATATATATATATATACTAGAATATACAAAACTTCAAAACTGAATCATAAACAACAACAACAACAACATGTATTCGTATACACTTTTGCCCTTTGTGTAAAACAAGCGATATGACTTCCCACTACAAACCTCAATGTAGCAACTAAATTCCCAAGTCCTTCGTGTAGTTTTTATATTATCTGAAGACGGCCAGCTTGGCCGAAACAGGATGTAATGAATAATAACTGATAATACAATTCAATTCTGAATTTATGGGTTCTTTTGAATTTAAATTATTAACCCTTTTTTCCGTATTAGTTGCTAAATTACTCCTTTAATTTTTGCATTTTTCTTTTAAAATCACCTTTGTGCTGTCTTATCCTTATTTCGTCTTTCATTTTGTTAATTCCTTATCCCTTTAAACCCCAGTGGTCACTATATGTACCGCCAGTTTAACATTCAGCAATTCTACGTTCTGTCCACACAGTGTATTTATGTGTTTTGTGTGGATCTGAGAACAAACAGCGATTATTTCCATATACAGCATTAACTGACTGGTTTTTATAATAGAGATTTAACCATCTAAAGCCCAGCGGTCACTATATGTACCGCCAGTTTAACATTCAGCAATTCTACGTTCTGTCCACACAGTGTATTTATGTGTTTTGTGTGGATCTGAGAACAAACAGCGATTATTTCCCTGTGCAGCATTTATAGCGCTTGAGGCACTGCGCTACAAACCGAAAGGTGGCGGTTTCTATTCCCGACGATGTCATCGGGATTTTTCATTGAGAGTATCTTCTAGCCACCACATGGCAAAGTGATCGACTCAGGCTGTAACAGAAATGAGTAAGGAAAAGTGATCCCGTTACAGGCCCGGTGTGGCCCAGAGGGTGGGTAGAGGTATAGCTCTACTCTTCCATGAACGCGGCACTAGAAGGGGGTGAGTGGTCAGCAGCACGACCCGGCCGCACTTTACCCCCGGGAAAGACCCGGTACCCATTTCACAGAAGGCTGGGTGGGCCCCAGGGCTGGTCTGGACGGGCGGAAAATCTCGTTCCCACCGGGATTTGATCCCGGACCGTCCAGCCCGTAGTCAGTCGCTATACCGACTGAGCTACCCGGCCCAAAACAGAAATGAGTACCAGGAATATTTTCTGATGGGTAAAGGAGGCCGGTCCTTAGGGCTGACAAACTGAACATATTCAAGTGCCGACTGTCCTAAAATATGGGAGCCTCAACCTCCTGGAAACCTCAGGGTCTGCGCAGGCCTGTAAAGGGATTTCTGTACCTAAACACCACTAACTGGTTGGCCATTGTAATGCAGAGGTGTTGTAACTGACACACAGGACACTCAATATCTGTAGTAACTGACATACAGAACGCTCAATACTTGCAGTAAATGAGATATAGGACACTCAATAGCTGTAGTAACAGAGATACAGTACACCAGTACACTTACTACCTGCAGTAGCTTTGATACAGTACGCTCAATGCCTGCAGTAAATGAGACTCAGGAGACACAATAGCTGTAGTAACTGAGAAAGAGTACGCTTTATACCTGCAGTAAACGACATACAGGACACTCAACATCTGCTGTAACAGAGATACATGACACACAATACCTGCCGTAACTGACGTCAAATACATTCGACATTTCTTGGGTTTGCTTTCGCTTACAGCAACATCCTCCAGCTTGTTAATATCTCGTACACAAGGACAGTACAGTGCAGGACGAATGTTTTCTGCTGCACCCCCTTGGCTGTAATTTTATTCTTTCTCTCTGTTCATTTCTATTGTGTGTTCATCTGAAGTAGCAGATGCTTCAGATTTTATTTCTTTAATAATCAGCCCTTGGTTACAACTGAAAAATCCGTATTGGAATGCGTTATACAACCCGCCGGTTCACTAATTAAGCCAGAAGATATGCGCAAGCGGGCCGATCCCAGTGGTCATGCGGTCTAAAGCGTGGGTCTGCGGCCTCTCGCTTGCTGTGATTGCGAGTTCGAATCCCGCCGGGTGCATGGATGTCTGTCGTGAGTGTTGCGTGTTGTCAGGTAGACGTCTCTGCGTCGGACCGATCATTCTTCCGGAGGAATCCTATCGAGTGTGTTGCGTCTGAGTATGATCGTAAAGCCTCGATAATGAGGAGGTTTCGGCCAACTGTGGGATGTTGCTCCATAGGACAAATTATATACGCTATCAGCAGATATGAAACCCGTAAACAACTGTAACGATATTTTCATGTTTTTACCGTGCAATAATTGAATTTTATTACAATATAACCAACTTATTGTACCAATATGTGATACTAAAATCTTATTTACACATTAAAACACGTCACTTGGTTAAGATAATTCCTACAACTCCTACATGTTTCAGTCTGTCAAGACCATCTTCAGGGAGTTTTGTTTTGCCTTTTTTTTGGGGGGGGGGGGAGGAGACTGAAACATGTAGGAGTTGTAGGAATTATCTTAACCAAGTGACGTGTTTTAATGTGTAAATAAGATTTTAGTATCACATATTGGTGCAATTAGTTGGTTATATTTTAATAAAACTGTAACGCTCTTGCCCTAGGAGAAATTTTACGATCATTAGAGCTGGGAAATGACAAATTCTATACTAGAAACTTCCTGAGGGTTTTTCCTTAATAATTCACAAATTTCTCAGTTCTCACACAAGATAGGCACAAGGGCGGTAAGCATGTCTGCATGCTATCACAGAGCTTCTTTAAGAATTCAAAACAGCCGTGGCTGGAATTTCATTCCACCACGACAAAATAACTTGTCTTGCCCGTTTCAAGACACGCAACTATGTTGATTAAAGTTACACATGTTTGCGTAAGGGTGCAGCGAACGGCGCTATCCGACGGCGCGCTTCCTGTGCACTTTTAACGGCGTTGTGTTAAGTTTCTGAAGTATTCTCGACACCGAAGTTCAAGCTGACAGCACTTATGGCAGCCTTACCCTTCAGTCAAACTTCCGGCTTCTGGCAGGCATCGAGAATGTGAAGATTACAGCAGAACTACGACTGCGTCTGCTATTGTATATGGGTGCCAAACTTGGTCTGTCGCATTGGGGGAAGGACTTAGTCTGAGGGTGTTCGAGAACAGGGTGCTGAGGAAGATGTTTGGGTCAGAGAGGGTGAAAGTGACACGAGACATGAAGGGCTTCAAGATATGTGGGACTCAAGGCAATAAAATGAAGAAGAATGAGATGGGCTGTACATGTGGCACGTATGGAGAAACAGCAATGCATACAATGGACTGGGACCGCATTGGTCTAGTTCAGAGCAGGCGTAAGGGGCGGGCTGTTGTGAACACGGCAATGAACTTACGGTTTCGTTATACGTGGAGAACTGCTTAGCTACCTGAGAAACTAGCAGCTTCTCAAGAAGGAACGTGGTCCTCGGAGTTAGTTGGTTATTTTCCTATGTATTTAGTTACCTAACCTAAAGTTTTTATCTGGAATTTGTTCTAATTACTTTTCCGCCATGATTCCAGACGCAGGGCAGTTAAAAATGCCGGGACCTGGAGTGTCGTCTGCCGTCATTCAGATGGCACAGAGAACGGTAGAGGCGACGAGAAGCGACGCGACACTTTATAAGAAGCCACTGCTGCGAAAACCATGGCCACTTGAACACTTCTTGGTGGTTCATTACGTTTCTCCACGCAGCGAGTTCTCTGCATTTGGCTTTATATTTAGAGTTAGCGTTTCTCTCACAGTCTGTGGACTATAATTGCATAAATTTAATCACGTCCTCCTGAAAAAGATTAATTAGTACAGAGGATACTTTCCATTGACAGGTTTTAATTAAACTCGTTGGTCGTGACGCACGCGTGCGGAGCTAAAGAAACGTTCCCGTCCTTTGATTAACAGAGAAAATGTGACTTGCTGTTGGAACGCATCTTCACACAAGAGGCCTACCACACTGGAGTTATTAGGCCAGATGCGAGCGGGTAGATATTTGTTTTCCTAATCTCTTAACAAAATCGAAACACTTTGGTTTACCTCAGCGGTGTTGCTGAAGACTCAAGTGTCCTGAGATGTGAAAGTATTTACAGACGTTTCGAAGGGTCGTAATACCTTCATTTTTCAGTACTCCAATAACGACTCTTGACGGATCCCTTGACCTGAAAATGAATGCACTTCGGCCCTTCGATGCGCCGGTGCCGGCCCATCAAGTAACAGGGCACAGCATCCCAGAAAACACTTGAATTTCCAACGAGAAATTAGTTAGTGTAAAATACTTAAATTTGAGTTTTGAAGTAGTAAAAGACTTGATCTAAAATGTGATGGCACTACACAGAACAGCTGATACAGTGTAACATTGAGCAGGGTGTACTGGGTCACGTGGCACGTTGAAATGAGCAGACATTTTCCGCAGCTTGTGCGGTTACTGCAATGCCAACTGGCTTACCAAACAAAATTTGTAACATAATTTATGAAACACAGAACAGCTGTGTCGGTGAACCTAGTGACTAGTTTGGACTGACAAACTGTCGCGAACATAGGAAACCAGTGCCAAAGTTAAACATCTATCCGGTTTCAAAAACGTAAGATATACCAATTATAAAGAGGCGAAGTAACCTCAGGTACCATAAAACGCAAGAACCTTTATTTCCAACAAAGTACACATTATCATACCATACCGCAAAAAAGCAAAGAACCTCACTTGTAATAAGGAAAGGCAGATCTTGACTGAACTAACATTGACCTTGGCACTATAGTGGTGTCACCCCGATTCGTCGGAACAGGTTACGAATTAACTAAACAATGTCATTAAAATTGATAATCACGAAAAGTCGAAATAACGAACTACGAGATTATAATATAATTGTAAAGGAAACAGTTCTTTTATGGCCTCATGTGAAGGAGACCCTGTATATGGTAAAAAGTCGCCCAGAAACGTTAATCGAATTTGCAGTAGTGACCAAAGGTTCAGGCGCTGTGACCGGACTGCAGACGGGCGTACATACAGGCCGTACAATGTACCGTTTTCAGGCGTAATTTTACAAAGAATAAAGATCGCCTTTTGTGGAGACCTCGATTCTCCCCCCCCCCTCTCCCACTCCAGCTCTTTTGCCGATCTGTCTAATCTTCTGTGATATTTTACCAGCGACTAAACCATTTGTTGGATTTTCAAGCAATTCGGTAAGGCGTCCGCTACAAAACCTGAAAACCAAGTGCCAGCTTAGTGAATATCGGCTCAATTTCAGTTGCACTATTCGTAAGATGATAAACTATTCTCTACAACTACTCTAACTATGTTCTGACCGATTACGGGTGAAATTTGGTACGGAATATCTGGACGTAACGGCGTCCATAAGATTAAAGTTTCGTGACTGTGTGTGCAGTGCAAAATAAACTTCGCTTCAAGATACAAATGGCATTTTCGCACATTTGATACGTCTTCTGCCCCTCTAAAGAAGAAAATCAGTAGCGAGGACGTTTAAAGAATTTATTTAAAAAAAAAAAACTCCGTGGCCTTAGTCCGCGCGCGAACTATACCGACAGAGCGGCCGCCGCCGGTCGGCGAAGTTAGTGCCAACTTTTGCGGATAAAGGGGTGTCACGTAGTCAGCGCAACGGGTCCCCACAGCCGTTAATCTCTGTTTTCTAGACCTAATTTCACGATTATAGGCACAAAGAAGATATACTTCTCTTAGAAGTAGCAATAGAAGAAGATTTATATCCGAACTTCCCAAGTTTATTGTCCGTATGGTGGTACCCGTGTAGCAGGTTTCAGCCTAACTAGTGACATCAAGTTGGTCTCTTATTCTTCAACTATCAGTGTATAAATGTCTTTAGGGTATTTCGCCGAAAGCGAACAATAAACTTGGGAAGTTCGGATATAAATCTTCTTCTATTGCTACTTCTAAGAGAAGTATATCTTCTTTGTGCCTATATTCCTGAAATACGGATACCACCCCAACCCAGCCACACCGAGACTCCAACACACATCGAAACAAGAACACACAACCAATGTGGTGATACAACAGAAAAGTCGCAGGCTCCTGATGATGGATGTATTAATGTCCGAAACATGTTGAGCATGGAAGAAGTGAAATAAAACATAATAACTAGTGACGTCAAGTTGGTCTCTTATTCTTCAACTATCACAATGATGCACTGTCCAATATACATAACATTTATACACAGTCAACCCGAAAGTTTGTGAGCTCCGTCAGAACTGGGGCGCACAGAGCTGCGTCTCTTGCGAGCCTAAGGATGTAAAATTACATTTAAATGTCGCGGATTTCAGCGTCTACAATCTTGTTAGTTAGTTCGTTATTTTTTCTGTTTAATCGAAGTGAAAAAAAGTAATAGTATTTCTGAGCCCTCCGATGTGTGATTAGCGGATGTACCTTAAAAACACCTCAAACGACCAAACAGTTAGCGGTGTTCATTACGCCAGCAACAAAATGCGCGCAGTAACATCAAATTTCAGCACAGTGTCACTCATAGAGTGCAACTCACTTGTTCTATACGCGAAGTCCAAGTGTGCTGGAGCATTGTTACTCCAGATGTCGTGACCTCCTCTAACTGTGTCGTCATTGCATGGAGCATTGTTTTGCCCACGGCACGTTAGGCACTCGGGGTGGAGACTTCATTAAGCGTCAGGCTTCACCTCACATAACATCGCTGTTAGAAACAAAGGAAGCACGGCCGGCGGGCTTTTGTATGCCGTGTAAACCCTTTCGACAGTCCGATCCACACTGTGAATACTCGCGTTTCGTACACCGTTCGTTTATTTCGTACTTGTTTATATATCATACACAATTAACTGGGCGAAAGACTGTTCCGGCGGTCAGTCGGCATAATGTAGGTAACTGTGGGGGTTGAGGGGCGGGGATCGTTTGCAGGCCACTTCGTTTGGGAACTGTGGCGCAGAGCCCAGCCCTGGGGCAGGCTTTACTTCGGATACTGCAGCGTCCTCTCGCTGCTTCATCCTACCACAGCTACTCCTTCCTTTGCAAGTCACCTTCGCTGTGTAAACATTGCAACTGACAGCGTCGTTAAATAGATACTTTAAGGCGTAGCACAGAGGGGAAAAATGAGAAAAACTCTTATAAATGTCTAATAACATAACCTCCTGTACAGTACGACTTGAGAGACCTTGATACACATGTCAGAATAATATTAAAACAGATGGCAGTTACGGAAAATATTGGTTAGACTCAAATAACTCGCGACAGGGTAAGGTGGCCAGCTTTTGAGTGAACGGTAATGAGCTCCCGGTTGAAATAACATTAGAAATTTTTTCAACCGCTCAAAGAATCTGTATATGTAAGACTTTCTTTTTGTAGGAGGTAGAGTTATGGCTGCACTCACTCTTAACCTTGGCACTAGATGGACGTGAGCGGTCAGATTAACACTCCGGCAGGTTCACCTCTGGAGGAACAGCCACGATACCCACTCAAGAGTGGGTTGGGTGGGCCCAGGGGGCGGTCTGGGCGCGTTAGTGAAAGAAGAGCACTGGCACTTGCCGGAACTCACTCGTAATTAATCGGCTAGCGAGCCCGTAGTATAATCACTATACTGACTGAGCTATCCCAGCTTGACAGGGATATTATTACATGTTATATAGATCTTTGACTATTAAAATTTCGAGGCTACAGAATTAAGTAAAACTTACTCGAGTTTACAGCCCGTCAGTTGGTTTAAATGAACTGATGACTCACAGAACCATGAAGATGGAGTCGGTCTGTCAGACTGAAACGGGTTTGTGGTAAATGCACTATTGTATAGTTTTAAAGACTGCCTAAATGTGATGGGCAGGCAGGAAGAAAAGTTCAGTAGCGCAGGGAAATGACGGCAGATGGCGTGGCAAGTGAGAAGACAGAAGGAAAACTGTGTCGGCAGAACAGCACAATAACAATGTACTGAGAAGAGTAGTTAGCTCCAAGCTTTGGTCCTCTTTTACTCGGGAAATGTGCCCATGTTTTCCCATGTGGATCCCACAGCTGGTGTGAACAATTTCGCAACAAAGACTCTTGCCCTTACCAGGAAGCGAACCGTTGTTGTTCGCTCTCTTATCCCTCAACTGTGTCAATATGTCACTCCAAACTTAAATACAAACACTTTGCACTGTATTTCAAACAAAATAATGATACTGTATTGTCAACCGTACTGACTTGCACTGCGACTGAAAACCAAGCACATTAGCAATAACAATTAGCATGAGGCCAGTTTGTGCCGTAAGAATGCTCTCTGTGCCTCCAACGTACAGTATATTCCACGTGGTTCGGAGAGCTATGCACGACATTCCAACATCCCATTGCATGAACCCCATAAATAACTGATGTGTGTGCCGTATTGGTAAATGTCTCAATATCAAGCCAACCTTCTGAGAAGTGAGGTTTATCAGTACATTATCTAAGAACTGGCAGCCTAAAATATTCACAGTCTCAATTACGAAAACCAGTCAGTTAATATTATATACAGAAGCAACAGCTGGTTGTTCTCAGATCCACACAAAACACATAAATACACTGTGTGGACTGAATGTAGAATCATTTCCCATATAGCATTAACTGACTGGTTCTTGTAACCGAGACAGTGTGTGTTTACTGCGCGGAACGGACTGGATCTTCCGCTGTAATTCACGTAAATCTTGTCACTGAAATAGCTAAGCAGCTAGTTGTCAGTTACCAGTTACCAGCCGCAGTCTCGTCTCCGCGCAACACTAGCTTCATTGCTTCGCTAAAACAGACACCGGCCGACCGTAAACACCTGCTGCCAGGCGGCAGTAATCAGATTCCATCAGCCAGTCACCGTCAAACACCTTCGAAGCCAATCACACTAGACAGGTGTCGCAGCGATCTTGGTGCCACAGCCGGTAACACGCACAGATACACACAGATCCACGTGTTTGCTTACTATTCAATTACAAGCTACACTTTCTAACGTTAAGAATAAGTTGACCTACACCTCCATTTCCTCATACGTTTTCATGAGTGGATATTTCAGTACGTGTATGGTCATCTCTACATTTTCCACTTTTACCTCTCATATGTGTCTGGTGGACGAGCGGTCTAAGGCGTGGGTTTGCGACCGTTCCCATGTTGGGATTGCGAGTTCGAAAGCCGATGGGGGCATGGATGTCTGTCTCTTGTGAGTGTTGTATGTTGTGCAGGTACAGTTCCCTGCATTGTGCTTATCACACATTCAGAGAAGTCCTACCGCATTAATGTGTCCGAGTGTGATCGTGAAGCCTAAATAATGAGGAGGCACTGGCCCTCAACGGAATGTTGCGCCATGGAAAATAAAATCTGTCATCTGTGGCGATTCAACGACGCTGTCAGTCTAGTCTTGGCTGCTGCTGCTGCTGCTGCAAATTTAATACGTTGTTTTGGCAACGCTCATCATCCCCGTGAAGTTGGTAGCCGTGTTGGTATTCTAAGTTTGCCGGAAAAGAGTGTCCTTCTCATGCCAGAATTGGCTTGCCTTCCGCATGACTGTATCTGTCGCCAGGCTGTGTATAAGAATGTCCTTCTCATGCCAGAATTGGCTTGCCTTCCGCATGACTGTATCTGTCGCCA
>Ga0131853_10023320_pt1 | contig 11181 bp, 4 predicted proteins | sample TergutLab28metaG_FD_92764 | JGI IMG/M metagenome (GOLD analysis project Ga0131853, IMG submission 92764) | Labiotermes labralis P1 segment gut microbial communities from Petit-Saut dam, French Guiana - Lab288 P1 (version 2) (version 2) | ecosystem: Host-associated > Arthropoda: Insects >...
CACAGTAAGTTTTATTTCATGCCTCTACATGTTTCGAGCACATGTGCTCGAAACATGTAGAGGCATGAAATAAAACTTACTGTGAAACAAATTTTGTGCATCAAGTTGGTTAAATACTGAGATGCACGGTCAGCAAAACGTCAAAATTTAATCTTAGTAATTGACCACCTTAATGCACAAATTCTTTTATTATAATAAGTTTATTATATTCCTCTACATGTTTCGAGCACTATGTGCTCATCATCAGGAGGTCAAAATTATATTATACAGCATCTGATATCATCACACCTGTAGGTGGCCGTCCGGTGCACCTACAGGTGTGATGATACCAGATGCTGTACAATACAATTTTGACCTCCTGATGATGAGCACAACAGTGCTCGAAACATGTAGAGACATATAATAAACTTATTATAAAACAAGAATTTGTGCATTAATGTGGTCAGTTAGTAAGATTATACTGAAATGCAGGTCAACAAAACAAAAAAAAAACATTTCCTGTATTGTTGTAAGCCAGAGAGTCTGCTGTGCGGTACGAAATGTATCGTTATTTATAATTCAGATTGTCAGTCCCTAAAGGGTTTAGTTACTGTCCCGGTGTTTGGAGCGACCATCGAAAACCTTGTAGCTCCTAGAACCCGGCCGGGTTTCGAGACAAACTCACAAGTAAACCAAAGAAATAGAGGAGTGTACATGCGCTTACTTGATCTACACCCATTGACGAAGATTGCTAGGGCAATGGAGCTATGGGGGGGGGGGACTTTTTCCCACAGAAATTCGGGCAGTTTTTAGTTGGAAATCCTGAAGGGAAGAGACAGCTGCGGCCTAAGTGTGATGAGAGAATAGCATTAAAATGTATCTTAAAGGTAAAGAGTGTTAGAATATATCTGTATGAAATTCGTTAATTGTACGGTCCAGTGGTCGGTTTCCGTTAATGCGGTAAAGAAGCTGCATGTTTATTAAAATGCAATAAATTTATTTACCAACTGAGTGGCTCTCAATTTTTTATTTGTTCAGTGGAATTGCCCATACTTAATTTGTTCTCAACCAGAACGGTCTAATTGTTTAAAACACAGCGTTAGAGAAGCTATCTGACGTTTTTCCCACACAGTATAGTCACAGGTTTCGTTTGATTCCCGCAATAAACAGCGATTACTTCCATATACTGCATTGAATAAATGATCCTTATAATGAAGACAGCGTGTTTTCTTCTATGCAAGAAATGAAACTTTGGATGTTTTTCGGTTGGCTGCATGCTTCGGAGGGTTAAAGAGGGCCGTACGCGCTAGCAGCTCATCTCGATGAACATGCAGGTGTAAAGTAACGATGCCTTTATAGTCTGTAAGGTAAGGCAAGTCAGCCCCTTAGAGGCCTGGAGTGGCCCAGAGGGTCCCAGGAAGTTAAGGTTCCCAGATTTCGTGACAACGGCACAGGATGGTGGTAAGGTTGTCAGCCTTACGCACCGGCCGCCTTTACCCCCAGGATATATTCCTGGTACTTATTTCTGTTAGAGGCTGAGTCGACCCCAGGACCATAGTGCGATCGGAAGGATTTTATGTCAATTTAAAATTCACTGACACCAGCTGTGATCGAACCAGCGACCTTCCTCTTTGTAGCACAGCACCTTAACCACTGTGCTACTGCGGTCCCCTCTTTAGAGTCTGTAGACAGTTATATCTGTTATGCACGAATATTAAAACAATTCTGCACCTGCATCACATCTGTATGAAATGAATGATTGGTACACAGAGGTACTGTAGCATATGAATCTCCCCAGACTTTGTCTTAACAATGAAGCCACGCTAGCGATTTGTATTCTAACCCAGTAAAGAGTGGAGTTCTGCGTCTGAGGTGTATCTTAAGTAGGGAGACAACTTTTCAGAAGTTACAATATGAGAACTGAAATAGTGAGAAATAAAGAAGACTTTGCGAACAGCAAATTAGCTTCACGTTAATCTGATGTGTGTTGGACCGTGCATCATTGTGATAACCGAAGAATCAAAAAACCAACTAGATGCCACTTGATATTTTATTGTACTTCTTATAGGCTCAACATGTTTCGGGCACTACTATGCCCATCATCAGGAGCTCGCGACTATGATATTGATTACCACATTGGTCGTTTCTTTCTTGGTTTGCTGTAGGTTGGAGGTTAGGTTCGGTTAGGCTGGAGTGGTGTCCGGGTTACAGGCTCAAGCTTTAGCCTGCAGCCCAGACACTACTCCAGCCTAAGCGCACCTAACCTCCAACATACAGCAAACCAAGAACGAAACGGCCAATGTGGTAAACAACATCATAGTCGCGAGCTCCTGATGATGGGCATAGTAGTGCTTGAAACATGTTGAGCCTATAAGAAGTACAATAAAATATCAAGTGGCATCTAGTTGGTTTTTTATTCATTAGCTTCATGTTCTTGCTGAAAACAGAATGTTGTAATTCCTGTTCTTGTCGTGCTACTTTGTCTTCTGTATATCGCAGCCGGAAACAGACAGGAACTTGGTTTTGTCAAACGCGCGCGCGCACACACATGCGCACGCACTCACGCTCGCAATGTATAAAGATCATTATGACTATGTCTTTAACTCCCTGAAGGCACAGGTGCACATTCTGAAGTTTTGCCATTTGGTTTTTATATCAACTGGTAACTGTATATTTATTCATTTTTCATATAATAACCTCTGCTTCTTTTTTTTACCTACTCCTTTATTTCTTGATAAATTATTTAGCACTTTACCTATTTATTATATTTGTACGATATTTATTTATTGCATTCCCCTAACAGCAGATTAGCCTACCGTTCCAATGCCAGTCCGCACGAGTGCACTAAGGCTGCTCAACATTCGTGGTTCACATTGTCATAAGAATAAACGAAAAGTTAGTACAAGGTCAAATTTGGCTCGTTTAATTCACTGGCAAATTACTGTTTGTCAGCATATAGACTTTTTTTTTTTTTTGGTCTCATCTTGGCAAGAGCTTCAAAACTCTGTGGCTGTAGCAGTCGGACTGTTGCAGCGATGGACACCGTCGTATGCCGTTTCGATGGACACCTCCAGTGCGTAGGATAAATACTGAACTGTGACCCGTCGATTTTCCAAGATCAGTTCCAGCGAATGTGCTGCTGGGCTGGCCGGTGAGACCGTCGTGGAAGCCCGTCCGACCATTTGCACCACTCGTCTACAGACTGCCTTCTCATCTGGCATCGCTAGGCAACTCTTGTTATCAGATGGCGGTGAATTTCGTTTGCCGGAAGCAAGCTCGGTTCGTGAAGACCGTATTGCACTAGGACATCTTCGCCGTACCACGCCTACTTAGGCCTGCCATCTGAACGGCATCTGACTTATCTCTTTGTACGGAATGTCCTACGCTGCACATTGCCCGAACTACAGGGTTATTCTAAATGATTGTCGGGGTTTTAACAACTTGTCGTACACAATGCACTTGAGATAGGAGTATATGGCTTTTTTATTTAGTAGAACAACACTCCAAGTTTTTGTTACATACCTTACAGGTGCTCTTTATATGCATGCTTTGTGATTCTACAAACATCAACACGATAACTGAAAATCACCGCTGACATGCTACAAACAGTTTGGAACGAACTCAATTATCGTGTTGATGTTTGTAAAATCATAAAGGGTGCACATATAGAGCACCTGTAAGGTATATAACACAAACTTGGAGTGTTGTTCTATTAATTAAAAAAAACACATATACTGCTATCTCATGTGTATTGTGTATGACAAGTTGTTAAAACCCCGACAATCATTTCGAATAACCCTGTAGAGCTGCTGCCCTATGCCGAAAAATAAATTTTTTAATCTACATAAAAGTTACTAGCTGAGGAACCTTACTTCTTGAAAGTGTCACCAGGCAAATCGACCCTGCTCACAATATTCCGCCCATGGTCACTCTGCTAGGCCATAAAAATTCAGTGCACACCCCCACGTACTCTGCCGTTGATACCCATTCTACACAGTCCTCCCAAAGATCTCTCCAGTACATTTTATCAACTTCTATTCGAAGACGGTCATTAAACTCAACATTGTGGTTTAATTACCTAATTAATTAATTAATTAATCTTTGCTTGCCGAAATCGAAATTGGGGTCGATATAGAGACAGTCAGTATTCGCTGTAACCATATTTCAGTGGTGTCATTTTGCCCTATACGCGTATATAAGCAGTATGACCTCAGATGAAGATTAAAATCTTCCCATACATGACACACTGTCGATTGGAGAATATTAACCAGTCGACACGACGTCACATCCCAGTAGACATAAATTTTCATCAACACCGCCTTGAGAACCACAAAACTCGCGGTATGATGTCTGATTAAACACTAAAATGCACGGAACAGAAACGGTGTTCAGGTAAACTGGCGTTTAAAGGGTTAAAGTAGCAGCATATTTGAACGGAGATTTATTTGGGAGATCAAATCAAAAAGAATAAAATGGGCGGAACATGTAACACATATGGGAGATGAGAGCTGCATACAGAAATATGGTGGGGAAAACTAATGGAAAGAGACCACTTGGAGCACATAGGCGTAGATGGCAGTATAATATTAAAATGGATTTTCAGGATATTGTATGGGGGGGGGGAATGAAATGGATTGATGTGGCTTATGATAGGGACAGGTGGCGGGTCGTTGTGAATGCGGTAATGAACTTTTGGGTTCCATAACATGCGGGGAATTTCTTGACTGGCTGAGGACCTGTTAAGACTCCGCTCCATGGTTGGTTGGTTGGTTAGTTTGTTAGTTAGGCGTTAATAATCTTGTTTCCTGTCTGAATGTTTTTGGCGTTAACAGCGTTCAGCTGTAACATTGCCGGTTAATTGGAAGCGGGCGCAAGTCCGCGGTTGAAGTCTGCATCTCCGACTAAAACAGGTCAGCTAATGTTTAGTTGCATGACGTGGAGATGGCAGGAGAAGGCATATAGGTATGTACGCCATCTATAATGACAATTTTGAACTTACGCGGCGACTGTGGGTTAGAAAGAAAAATGGTGGAAAACAATGCTACCAACGAATCCACATACAAATTACCTACGTGGCTTCAGAGTAGGTAATTATATTTCAACCTAAAGTGTCAGTATGCTACCGGTCCATATTAGCGGCATCTTAAAAGTAACAGAGAGCCTTGATTAGATCTTGTTATGTGAATGAACTTGGGAAGGTTGGTACTGAACCCGATTGCCAATCGATCAATTCAATATGGCAAGCGGAAGTCAAATGGCATTAGCATTTAAGTGCTGTTTATAAGAGTAATTGTGTTGATGGGTCAAAGAGTTTCTGAAAGTGTATTGCATTGAGGAAGGCGTTTCGATTGCATTGCTGTTTTTCCTTACACTGCAATGTATGTGATTTTCTGTTGCAATGTTAGTAAACCATTTTCATCTGCTTTTGTTATTAGCTGCTCAAGAAGAACTTTTACTCTGTGGAGTTAGTTATATTGTTTGTCCTCATGACTAATAACAAAAGTTAATTTTAGAAGTTCTAAGTCTTCTGAGATGTAATGTTGTGTTTGTTGGTAAGTGGTTACAGACGTTTCAAAGGATGGTAGTGCCTTTATCTTCAGGGTCAAATATTCCAAGTGGGCTATTTGCCAGGCAGCATGGTATCATCTCCCAGAAGGCTTGAAACTTTAGCAACACTGATGTGAGGACCTCATATCTCACAAATAATATTTACTTGGAGAGATGTCAGGTAACTTAGTCAAGTGCTGTTGCAGTTTTTAATCTCATCATTTTTGGAACTGAAGCCTTAGAAATAATCTGATATCCTTCTCATTACAAGTAGAAAAATCAGTTAAGTTTGTGTACCTGGTAGATTCTGACATGTGCATAGAATTGGCACCACATGTCGGCATACAGATGTCACAGTAAGTCATAAATAAGCAGTGGTTGTGGGTCAAGTTCAGATTTATTTATCAAACAGAGCAGTGTTTCTGTGTATCACCTTACTTTCTGGGGCTTGGTATCACATCATGTGGCAAGGCCTTACTAAATGTGTATTGTTCTTATATTGTCGTATACTTGCTTGCTACTTACTCAATGGAGCAGAGTCCTTCTTGAGAAGCTAACTGGTTCTCAGCTACTCAAGAAATTCCCTGCATTTTATGGACCTCGAAGATTCATTACCAAATTGACAAGTGCCTGCCACCTGTTCCTGTACAGAGCCAGCTCGATCCAGTCCATACCCCCACATCCCAATATTGTCAAGTATCTGAATATTAATCATCATCACAGCAGTTGTGAGTCCTCTTCTAGAATGAAGTACGAGTATGGAGCAGTTGTGGAATGATACTGACAGGAGAAAGCCAAAGTACCAGGAGAAGAACCTGTCCCAGTGCCAGAAATACATTGACTGACTTGGGATCAAACCAGTGAGATACACAATGCAGATTCCAAGCAAAAGATTAGACGTTGCATTTAATATAGAGTAAAGCTGTCTGTTACATTTCTCTGACTGGTTTAGTGCTGCAGTACTACCTAGTGCATCGTGCGCTGATGTGTTTGGATTGTTCCATTTCCATCAGCTGTCTTTCAGATTGAGCTGTGTGCTTGTATTGGAATCCATCTTGTAGTTTGTACTATTAAAATATTGTAGGAAATTTACATTGCTGCAATTTCTGCACATGGTGGTTTAAATTTATCTGGTAATCAGCTACTTTATTTATGACAATGAATATTCTTCATTTGTCTGTATTTGGTTTCATCTGCAATATGAATAATTCTTGAACTTACAGTACCATTTATGAGGCTCAGTTTGTGTGTTGCCAGCATTCTCATTATTGTGGAACAAATCATTGCTTTATGGAACTTTAAGTAAGTTTCGTGTTGTGGTTTTTCCTTGCAGTTTGTTGAAAGTATGTGTATAAAATTAAAGTAGTAAATTAACATGAGAACTTAATGGACAATGTAGAACTAAGGAAAGTTTCTTATTCCAGTAATGGGCTGGAAGTGTGGCTGTATGGAAGAAACAAGAATGTTGCTGGACCAGACCTCAATGGGAGATGGTACAAGTACATTTGAAGGTAGGAAATGTAGCAAAACAAGAAATAATGGGAGATGGTAGAGATAGCTGTGTAATGGAATGAAATATGTGAGTGTAGTAACAGCGAACATGTGTCGCCACTTTTGATGTTTGTTGGACCGTGTATCATTGTGATAACTGAAGAATAAAAACCAACTAGATGCCACTTATTATTTTATTGTACTTCTTATAGGCTCAACATGTTTCGGGCATTACTATGCCCATCATCAGGTGCTCGCGACTATAGTGTTGATTACCACATTGGTCGTTTCGTTCTTGGTTTGCTGTATGTTGGAGGTTAGGTGCGGTTAGGCTGGAGTAGTGTCCGGGCTGCAGGCTAAAGCATGATGTGCTACTCCACTACACCAGCCTAACCGCACCTAACCTCCAACCTACAGCAAACCAAGAACGAAACGACCAACGTGGTAATCAACATTACAGTCGCGAGCTCCTGATGATGGGCATAGTAGTGCCCGAAACATGTTGAGCCTATAAGAAGTACAATAAAATAATAAGTGGCATCTAGTTGGTTTTTTCCCTTCAGTTATCATGTGTCACCACATTAATTTTCATGAAGGACAGAGTTCTGTATGTGGGATGTAAATGGGACACTAATGAACTTAGCGTTGTACATCTTTAGAGCAGTTGCCACATATAAACAAGTTTATTACAAATGTATTACAACAACATTTGGTTTACAAAAGTACCCTTACATGTTTCAGCTACAACCTGTACTGAATACAGTATGATCATTCGTTGAGCAGTCACAGAGTGTCAGCGTGTTGTATTATTAACTCTGTTTTACCTGAAGAAAATTCCATCCTTTCAAGATGTTTTGATGCAGCATTCCAGACATTTAACAATCTGCATGTCTTATGATTTTAATACAGTTTTGATAATAATAATACTATACATTGTTATTTGATAGTAGAGTGACATTGAATTATATATTTAACCACGTATGATCAAAAAGTCATGTAACAAAACTGTATGTGTTTTTGAATATTACAGTCAACAAGTCGCATAACAATGCTGTATGTGTCTTTGTCTTTGAACATTGTAGGTCACTGAGGATGGCTACTGGTTGTACCTGAAACACGTAGGAATACTTTTGTAAGTCAAATATTGGTGCAGTTAGTTGGTAATGAACTTGTTTATATGTGGCACTAATACTAGGCTGTAAATCCAGGCAGTACCATGTTCATGGCAGTTACACAGTTGCGTGCACTGGCATAAAGCTGATAATGTACGTAACTGCAGAGATTAGTCACCACAAAACTGTTCAATCTGTAAAGCAGTTGTTATGACCAACGGGAGTTCCCGAGTAAAACTACCATGGGACTGATGATTATGTCCACTGCAGTTTGGTATCAAGGCTGATGAGTATAGTAACAATCCACAGGGGCCAGTACAGTGAACAGGCACCCACAGTATTTCATTTTTATTACAAGCTGGGTACAAAAGTAATGTAACAGATTATTCATGGTGTTCCCTTGTAACTTAGACCTCTGGGTTTTTGACCTAATATTGCATTTAAGTTGAGTGACATGAGACAAGATATGAGAAAGGTTTCAGCAGAGTACATAGAGTGAGAGTGAGTGTCTAGTGAGGTGATGCTAAAGTGCAGTCTTGTTCCCTGGATAAATCTAAGTTATCAGCCATATTTCACAGGATGTTAGCTGATGGATGCATTGCGTGATGTGAACTGCAATAAAGGTCACTGTTTCCTGTATTTTAAAACTGGGGGCATTTTGTAATTCACTTAATTTCTTATTTATTTCTGACTTTGTGAGAATTTTATGCAATGACATGAAGGTTTACAATGTAAACAGTACCATTACTCTAATATGGAACCATAAATTTTTGACCAATGTGATCTCTCTTTACGTGCTGGTTTGCATGTGTCCAGCATAATTAAAAAAGAATTGAAAAACATCACCTCAGAGTATGCCATATACTTGAATGGACACAAAAAATTCATACTAAGAACTAAGGATCACATTTCACGTCAATCAGTATAATATGTTTAGTGCCTTAAACATGGAATGTAAGGCCTTCATTAGTGGACAGTATGTATGAAACAAACTACAGAAACTGCTGAAACTGAACAGGGCAATTCATTGTCTTGATGTGGTTAATACTGTATATCACAGAGTAGCTACTTGAATAACAATTATTTCTTTGTAACTATATGCATTAGGTCTCTCCAGCATTTTCAAGGAACCTGCTGCCCCTATCTTCAAGGCAGAAATGTTAACGATGGAGGTAGCAGGTTTGTCCCTGACATGTGACTATGCAAATGACCATAACATAAACTTTCACCACTCTGAGATTTCAGGCTTCCGCCATAGTGTAGCTGTGATCTTCGCTCCTTTGGGTTATTACGCAGCGTTGGCATTTTACTGACGTTTCGGGACGACCCATGGGCCCCATCATCAAGGGTCAAGCTGTCCCTTCAGCCACTGATTGACCCTTGATAACTTGGTGATGGGACCGTTAGGCCGCCCCGAAACGTCCTTAGACAACTACCGACCAACGCTGCGTAACAGCCTGGAAGAGTGAAGACTTTTCACCAGTTTTGTATACAGTTGTGGAGGATGGGGGCGGTGATGTAGTTTTCATAAATTAGAAAGTTATTGATATACAAGAAACTGCTCCATTTAATCAGTTGGCACCTCGTCGTATTGATGGGGTCGAAATTACACTTGGGAACAAATTATTTTGAAATGAAAACAAACGAAAAACTACAATTCTGTGAGTTAATACCGTTTTCACATAAAGGTTAACCTCTCTGTTGTGATGTCATGCGTGTTGACGCATGTAGTTCATATAGCTGCCGACAGATGTCGGACGTTGTACCGCCGAGAATAGCATCGCGTGGAAAGTGATGATGCTGGTCGCGCCTGTTGCACCGACCAAGAAGGTGAAAAGTGGCCTCTCCTTGAAGCTTTGACTTTATGAACTGTGTGCCAATAATGCACAAATATGAAGCTTTATTGCCGATGTTAATTTACTGTTCGGCGTCTTTCGCGAAATTGTGTACATGACACAAAGAAAGATTAAGGTAAACATTTTGACTTAAATAGTTTAAAGTCACGCATTCATGTACATTCAAACTGCACAGCTGATGTCTGCACACGAAGTATGCCTCGTTTTATAAAGCATGAAGAATACAAATTATGTAACTTGCAAACAAGCGACGGTATTGCTGCAGTTCTTCTCAGTCATTTTGAATGACTTAAAAGAGTTGAAACGTTTGAATTAAGAATCTAGGGCACTGTGGAATTATTCGTATTACTAGTTTAAAATTTTTCCATTCAAAATGCGCTTTCGCCGTTGCGTAACTGAGAAAGTAAAAGCAGTCTCCACACATTTCACACCACTATGCGAGAATTTGAGTTATGTCCTTTAAGAGCAGTATCCTGAGACATTATGTAGCTGCCAGTGTCTCTGTGGTTGTGTTGCAAACTTACCAGTACGACCCATTTTGTTTATGTTTTATTTATATGTCGTGATAAATTTAGAATGATTTGGCGTAATTTATTTGTAAATGCTCGGAAAAAATGTCTGGTATTTAGTCCCGCAGTTTTTTTTTTACGAGGTAGGCGCTTACTCCTCCCATGTTAACCAGCTGAAGACTGGCGTTTATCTTAACCTTTTGACGCCTGATGTCAACTATAGCTGACGTACCGCACCGCTAACCTCTAAATTTGCATTTTATATATTTATTCAACAAATATAGGTACTGAATATTTTAAACATGGTATATACTCTCCGGGTTTTTTTTCGCTTCAAAATGCAGTTTGTTTCATAATTCTAACGTATTTGGTTCCTGTATTATTCACATTTTATATACAGGGTGTGCTAAAATTAAAAAAATAATTCCGGCGCCAAAAGGTTTATTATATAAGGGTATATCTACAGAGCTGGGACCAACCAAAGGACTGAATTCCTCACACAAAAATTACGAAAAACGTTTAGGACCGCCTCTGTGGTCTAGTGGTCAGAGTTTCTGGCTACAGAACAGAGGTCCCGGGTTCGATCCCCGGCGCTACCAGATTTTCTGAGTAGTAGTGGGTCTGGAACGGGGTCCACTCAGCCTCGTGAGGTCAATTGAGGAGCTACTTGAATGAAAAAAGTAGCGG
>Ga0131853_10023321_pt1 | contig 11180 bp, 7 predicted proteins | sample TergutLab28metaG_FD_92764 | JGI IMG/M metagenome (GOLD analysis project Ga0131853, IMG submission 92764) | Labiotermes labralis P1 segment gut microbial communities from Petit-Saut dam, French Guiana - Lab288 P1 (version 2) (version 2) | ecosystem: Host-associated > Arthropoda: Insects >...
GATTAACACTGCATTCCACTCTCAAGGTCATCAACGCTGTCGCGCGACGCATCAGCTGTGCAGGTTGCAGTATTTGGAACCGCAAGAAGCCCCCACTTTTCTCTGGCCATTATCTCCGTAACCTTTCAACTTTGGATACAGGTGTTTTGGGTTATATCGGTATACCTTAACATAAGGAACACTCTCCCGAAGTCTGGCACATTCCTCCTGGGACACCCTGTATATAAAGATCCAGTTCGTATCGCGCAGTAAACAATCTCCGCTTTCTTTATACAAATCGATAAGTTTTTGCAATATAGGGAAATAATCGCTGTTTGTTCTAAAAGCCATAAAAACATCTAAACATAATCTGTGGGCAGACTGTAGAATTTTGTAAAATTAAACCTCGCGGTACATAATGTGGCCACAAGGTTTCAAAAGTTTAGTGCGACATGTTCAGTTGTGAGCGAGCTTGCTTAGACATACACAATCAGGTCAGTGGTTAAAGATTCGTCACCGATTATTTCTGAATCAAATATTTGTCTTTATGGTTTTATCCCAACACATTTCGTGGTCTGGTGTCCAAGCAGTAAAATCTCCACCTGCTAATTCTTCCCTTCAGAGATACATGCGGCCGATGTCTAAGGCTGACCAGACGGGACTAACTAATGGTCAGATTAAAATTGCATGCAACTATATGCTCATTATTAACCTGAATGGCCTGCCGCTTCTCTAAGCAGATAGACCACGCGCGTATCCGTTCGCTAGTAAACTATCATTTCTATCGAGATGAAGGTGTAAGTACTGTTCTTTGTCTGTTTGAACGGTTAATATCCAGTCCTAAATAAATATAAAAATACAGATGTTTGCAGTAGTCATTCAACAGAAATAAAGAACGATAGTGGCCTCGGAATATTACGGAAGGACAGAAGGATTTAGTAAATGAGATTCTGTTACTAATACACACACACACACACACACACATATATATATATATATATATATATGTATGTACATATATAATGAAATTACAGGCTAGGAAATGACGTATTAAGGAAACCCTCCTGTCCTATTTTTCAGAGTACACCCTTGAGATTTTCGAGTGGTCTTTCAATCAAGGGAATCATCCCCTAGGATTCGTCAATATTATGCGTTGTAACTTCGTGAGTGCCAAGTCACAGCAGAATTCCCTATTTGCTACGAATGAGAGAATGATAAAGGAGAGGTAAGAATTCATTAGGGAATGGCCCTACCAGTGTGTGCGAGTGGAAGAAGATCCCAGTCGGAGTTCAACTCCGAAGTGATTACCGAAATCAGTGGACCACAAAAATATCACAGCTTAACCCACGCTAACTGCAATAATCATTTTTTTCCTTTTTAACTAGATTTCTTTGGCAAGGAAAACCGAAACATTCTTATGGTACAGAAGAGCCCTATTGTAGCAGTTCATTAGAACTGTAACTGAAGAATAAAACCAAGTATATGCAACTTGTTATTTTATTGTACTTCTTATAGGCTCAAAATATTTCGGGCACTACTATACCCATCATCAGGAGCCCGGACACTACTCCAGCCTAACCGCACCTAACCTCCAACCTACAGCAAACCAAGAACGAAACGACCAATGTAGTAATCAACATCATAGTCGCAATCTCCTGATGATGGGCATAGTAATGCTCGAAACATGTTGAACCTATAAGAAGTTAAATAAAATAGCAAGTTGCATCTAGTTGGTCTTTTATTCTTCAGTTATCACAACGATGCACGGTCCAATAAACATCAGATTAATTAGCACGGTATTTAAATGTATATTTGTACGCATGTAGCAGCATAAATTCGGTTGGAAGGACACTTGCTTACTATCGAGGACGTAAGAATTTGGTAAAAACACACGTCTTGCTTCAAAAGTACTACACAGTAGGTCTGCTCAACCCGTAGCTCGCGGGCAACCTGTTGCCAGCGACACAATGTTACCTTGTCCGCGGAGACATTTGAAACGAGAAAAAGTCTATTATCCCTTCCCTTGGCAAAGAAGAGAAATAACGCCGGAGCTTTTTTGAAAATGTATGCCCTATTTATTGACGGATACCTACACTACACTCCTCATTAATTTTGTAAAAAATGTGATTAACAAGGGACAGTCTAGCTTATATTTATCTCAGTAATTAACCAACTTGATGCACAAAATTTATGTTTTACAATAAGTTTATTTCAGGCATGAAATAAACTTATTGTAAAACAAAAATTTTGTGCATCAAGTTGGTTAATTACTGAGATAAATATACTGAGATGCACGGTCAGCAAAACGCCAAAAAAATCTAGTTTATGTTGTGCAGTACCTTTTTTTTTTGCAAATGTTCCAATTATTATCAGTATATTTTACTGCACACGATCTACGAAAACATACATATTTCAAATTATACACCTAAATATGTGCAGGCCTATACTTATTCATTCTTCTTTTTTGTGTACTGAATTTCCTGTTCCACGCATGCAGACCAAATTTTGCCGAAATTTCAAAAGCCACAGCTCTGTTATGCGGTGTATTATTCAGTAAACTGCGCGTGTGTTTGTTTGGCCACTGTTGACAATGTCCAGTGTACAGTTCTGCAAATGAGTCCACAGTTCCATTACGTTGCTATGAACCCCTAAAGCAGCACAATGTGCCAACACTGTACGTTGGATTTGAATTTTTTTCAATTTCCTATGCAAATTTTGTCCGAAATATTTTTTATCTTCGATTAAATATTTGCCGATTTATGGCAGCAACGATCATAGAAACGTCTGTGGATCTTCGTGTTAAGTGTCCGTTATTTTGTCCGATTCTTAACAAGAACTGCAACGGCTGGGCAAATTCCCTTGCAATTTCCAATTTTAAATTTCATGAACAGCCGAACTGCGGATCCTCGAGATATTTCCTGAGTTCTGAAGTACAAACGGATAAACCAGTTTAACATGAGCCTCGTAGGATTGCGAACGCACATGACAGTGGAACACATTTTAATCCCCGATACATTCTTTTTGCAATTTCTGCTGTTTTCGACAGAAATAAGGACTGGGGTACGGTAGACAATTTATGGTTTGTTTAAGTTTTATAAATGGGAGATCTAAAATTCTCACAACAATACTGATGAAAATTCAGGTCTTCACGGATAAATTGCCGTGTAAATTGATGGTTACAGACGTTTCGGAGGAGTCTGTTGCCTTTACATTTACATAAATCCAATGAATCTTCTTGGACTGACCTAAACAACCACGAGAACCCCTTCAACTACATGCAGGACAAACAAACAATTCCTTTCCAATGAAATGCAAGTATAGACAAAGCAAGAAAAAATTACAGATACACTTCCTTCGCGTTGTGTGAATCATCTGGCATAACGTGCAATCTGCAGATGTCCAGGCCTAGGGACAGCACAGGCAGGGTGATTCTAAACAGGCTAATGTCCAAGAAAGTAGGGACTTTGTTCCGCAACTTGCCCACACATTCCTTCGGTACACTTTACACACAGTTTGTATTTATATGGGCTTATAACTATGCAGAATCAAGAATGTATTAAGAAATGTCGGTCACAATGCCTCAAAACAGAGGGCGCCAGTAATGTTCATTGTTTCGAATGTTCCCCAGACTAATAAATGAAGGGAGGTTGGGGGGGGGAAGTTTTTGTACACAAGAAAATCCACCAAATTTGCTGGCGTATATACAACTGATTTGTACTTGTTTGATAAAAAAATAACTATTGATTTGTTGAGTTAATTTCTTTGGGCTCAACAAACAACGGAAATTAAAGTCCAGAAATAAGACCGGAAGATAAGTGGCGTCGACTCATTAATTATTTAACTTCATTACATATGGCGCACTTTCCCTTCTTAATTGTATTGAAACCACTTGGTACTGTCTTCTTGCCCTCACAATACTCAGTATTTCGGGCTGCCGTGTAGGAGACACGATGCAGTCCGCAAGACTGGAAACAAAATCAACAAACTCTTCTGACATGGAAGGCCTCTAGTGCTGTTTGCTTACGCAAACAGAAGTAAGGGAAAGACAAGGAGAATATAGAACCGTCCAGTTCTTCTTCCTTCCAAATAAATTTTGAGGGAAATAGGAAGAAGAACAGTTCAACTGCTATATAACATTTCTTGTTGCGATATGTGAAAAGACGGAGCCATTCTCCGGCCAGTGGTCACTCAGAAGAGGGGAGAATGGAAGAAGCAGATTGTTGAGTTGCTCCAAAGGTGAAGAGTGTTCAGTCGAGGGTTCATTCACTTGTGCTTCATTCCGCACTGTAGCTCTAATTGTTTCTTATAAACCCAAACAGCATAGATCCTAACATAGATATGGATACAGCAGGAAATATCTTTGTGAAAGAACGGTTTTTATATCATTAATTACAATTTAGACTAACATACTTTTTGACAAACGCATAAAGGAAATTCTTGTTCACTGTGGAAACCTCGTTATGCATTGCAGTTCTGCTTCATTTCCCCTTTGTCTCTGTAAATACTTCGTAGAATTTTCGTCGTTAAATTTTCGACTTCGACAGTTCTAGTCACAAAGCCTTTCAACTGAACTTGGTAGCAGCGATTGCGAAACTTAGCGCAATTCATAATATACTCATTATGTGAGTTAATGATCCACCACGCTGCTAGCGTATCGAAAGTATTGATTTCAGTGCCCCGAAAGTCAGATAATGTTGTCAAATGTATTCGTAAACTCATCTACACTATAAATATTCTCACCCAAGCTCGCGATTCTTCTCCTAACAAAATTATATGTGTTGACGACATGCAGCGATTTACAATGTATTTCAGAAACTTGTACAGATGTGAGGCTGCCAAATGATTGTTTCAGATTCCGCGCAGACAAGTAAAACCACCCTCAAGTATTCCAAAAATATCCAACAGTACAAAGAATTTGTGACAACGCGGTTCACAGCTGTGTTACTTCTAGCTAAGAGCTGGTATGGACGCTATGTTGGTGCCAGATATGATAAGGTATTGAGGGCAACAGTTATTTTGCAGTGTACGCAGCACAAGGGAATTCCCAGCGCAAATGCAAAAAAAAAAAAAATTTACAAGAATATCCTGGATTCTATTTTTCGACATGGTACGTGGTAAGTAACAGGAGTTCAGTCCAGCGCCAATGAATGTCAATAACTTTAGATCGTCACTGTTTAATATTTATACCAAGTAACACAATATTTTAATGCAAACAACCAACTAGATGCAACAATGACAGTTCATTAATAACTTCAATCAGCTCAACATATTTCGGGCGATAGTTTCGCCCATCCTCATGAGCACTTGACCCTGTCACCTGCAGGCAAATTCTTCGGTGCATTTTACCACAAGCTGTAAACACAGTCAAGTGCTCCTGAGGATGGGCGAAACTATCGCCCGAAACATGTTGAGCTGATTGAAGTTATTAATAAACTGTCATTGTTGCATCTAGTTGGTTGTTTGTATTATTGTATCACCGATGCACGGTCACACTAACATCAAATATACAATATTTTATTTGAAATTTATTTCTAAGCTTCACTACGTACTGCCTAAAGAAGCAAAGAGGATAACCAGCAGCTTATTGTTTAGTTATTTTATCCTCTTTCTTAGTATAAGAGGAACAAACAAGAAGGTATTTCTTTCGGCCTTTTGTGTTCTTATATATTTTACTAACGAGAATAAGTAAACTGCCTGCAGCTGTTCCTTTGACCGATTTTTAATGAGCACGAGCAAGCAAACTTCACAATACAATGAGTATATAGAACAGCAATATTATTTGCGATCTTTGTTTTGTTCTCGTACCCAAGAAGGATCTCATAAGGAAACAGTGATAATGAATAAAGGCAGTGCAAGAAAGAGTGTTCGTGTCCACATATCAGTTTCTACTGTCCATGCCAAATTTCTACGCCGTTATGTCCGGCATGTAATTTCACACAAGACGTAATTAATTTCATGTACTTGCAAGCAAAGTGATGAAGGGAAAACGTACATTAATGTAAATTTCAAGGGTGACATGGTTTGTTAATTACATTTCTAATGTACAAATTTGTAAAATTTCCCCCACCTAAGACGGTAACTTGTCTCGTCAACCTGGTAAACACTTGAGTGAGACTTTCTTCACCAAAAATATTTACCAGCTGCCAAGACGCGACATATTCGCGTCAGCCTTCTGAACTTCATGAAACTTCCAGTTTCTAGAAGCAGCAAAGCATACGTCTGGACCTGAACCCCGAAGGACTTGAAAAGCAGCTCTTTTTTTTCCTATTTCCTATCTTCATCGAACACAGTTTTCCGTGTTGCCTTTCACAAACATAAACTACTGGTAAACAAAATTAAGTTTCTTCAGAGTCAGTGTTGGAGGAATGTATTAACAATTCACTATTGAGAGATAAACTTACAGAGAAAACCCCGCCAAATGTACCCCATTAACTTCTCTTTGCTCTCCCACTACATTTTCCCCCCTCTCTATACACGTCCTTCTCTTCTACTCACGCTTTACCTTCAGAATGCACATTCCATGAGAATTTCCTAACTTTCAAAACATTCTACTCTTTCCACATCCCCAGGAGACCAGCAGTTACGAAGTACGTTTTCTGTGTCACTTTCCTCCATAAAGTTATCACTCACTGCATAAAGCGGGACGTTGTCTGGTTGTACCTACAATGTAAAATTCGACGCGAGTTACTGGGTAGTCACATTGGGTTCAAAATAAAGACAGCACGGTCTGTTGGATCTACGGTGACGTAGCATATATCTAGAGGGGGCTATTTCGTAGATCACACACACACACACACACACACACACACACACACATATATATATATATATATATACATTTGTAGACATTATGGCGATCAAAGCCTCAGGATTCAAGTTTACCTACAAAGCTACATTATTATGAATTACACAATAATTTGCCAAAGTTTGTCAGAACCTATGAGGTTTTTTTTTGTGTTCTGACGAGTCCACACACAAAATAAAATATCTCCTGTGCCAGTATACGTAATTTATATCGGAGAATTTTCCCCCAGTACTTAATACGTATTAGACCCGAACTTCTTCTCTTTCCGATTGCTTACATTTCTTATATTATAAAATAAGATCAGAACTTTAAGTACGTGTAAGGAAAGGAAATAAGGGGTGAAGGAAGCTAGAATGTGACGTATAGAATTTGAGAAATCGGAGAACAAAACCAGTGTCCATATTTTACGGCTCCAGGGTAAGTCTCATTTAAAACATGAAACATGCGACAAGAAATTCTAAAGAAGTTTTAAGACGCACGTGCAACTAATAATTGTACACATTTGATTCTCAAAAATTTAAAGATTAAGATATACAGAACTATAATTTTGGCTGTTGTTTTGCATGGGCGTGGAACTTGGTCGCTCACACTGAGGGAGGTACTTAGGCTGCGGATGTCTGAGAACGGGGCGTTGAGGAGAATATTTGGGCCTAAGAATGACAAGGTAACAAGGGAGTGGAGAAAACTACATAATGAGGAGCTTAATGATCTGTACTCTTCACCCAATATTGTTCGGGTGATAAAATCGAGTAGAATGAGTTGGGCGGGGCATGTGGAACGTATGGGGGAGAGGAGAGGCGTGTACATGGTTTTGGTGGGGAAACCTTTGGGAAAGAGACCACTGGGGAGACCCAAGAGTAGATGGAAGGATAATATTAACCTCTTAACTGGGTATTTTCTGGGCTGCTGGTGTAACCTGCCCTGGGTATTTAAATTTAAATGCCCGTTGTTCCTTGTTTCTATTAAGCAAGAGGAGCAGTGCAAACATAATGGGGGTTTCTTTCAATATGTAATGAAAACCTGATGTAAAGATAAAATGCAGATTTTATTCACAATTCTTGTAACTTTTATGATTTTTTGGATTTTTTAATTTTTATCTGTATGGTAAACTTGAAAACACGGTACTACACACAGGGCCTTCTCACAGTTAGAACACCAATATGACGACTCTTTCCTCTTTCCATTGCCCCAGCAAACTACACACCTCCTGGCAGGCTTCTTTTTTGATGTCCCTGGCACCATGTCTGGGAAGCAGCGTCCAAGGAGTCGAGAAGGTTTGGGTGATTTTGTTGGGCTACCCCTAATTGCAGGTTCCACCACTCCACCCATTGAAGACAAGCTTTCTGCTAATGTCAGCGGGAAATCCAACCTAGAGATGCTTCCACCCTTCTTCTTGTATATGATGAATGCATTCAGACAGACCACATCGAGGAGATAGCGGAACATCTTCTGGTAGAACTTCTTTAGACGTTCTTGAGCCAACTTGTAGCTTTGAAGTTGGCCATCATTCCTGTCCACTCTCCACATGTTTTTGTTGTAGTCAAAGACGACAGATGGTTTCTGGATTACTCCTTGTCTAGGTATCACATTCTCCATGCTATCATCGTGAAATGTGCTGACGAGTACAACATCCCTTTTGTTTTTCCACTTCATGATCATCTGTTTCTTGCGGAGTGCTGCTACTGTTTCCCGTTTTTTACTCTTGTCCTCTTCACAAAATCTGGGAATCCTTTTCTATTGGTCCTCATGGTTCCAACAACATCTGTTTTTCAAGTGCATAAGGTGTCAACAAGATTTGGACTGGTGTACCAGTTGTCCAGGTAAAGACAGTAGCCCCTATCAAGTAGGTCGTGGGCTACCTCCAGCACAATCCTCGAAGAAGTCTTTTCTCCTGGGTGTCTCTGACCATAAATAGTATCCTTACCAGTGTATAATATGAAGTTCCAAACATAGCCTGTGCTGCTTTCGCAGAGTTTGTAGATTTTCACTCCACACCTGCTTCGCTTTGACGGTATGTACTGGATCCAACCCATTCGTCCTTTCCAGAGGAGGAGAGACTCGTCGACACAAATGCTTCCTTCTGGTGTGTATACGGAGGAAAACTTGGATTTTAGGTGATCAAGGACTGGTTAGATTTTATAGAGTTTCTTCTGATGCTGATTAGGGTCAAATTTGGAATTGTCGGCAAAGTGAAGGAACTTTAGGAGGAGATGGAATCTTTTCTCTGTCATTATTTGTGAGAAGTATGGTGTCACAATACTTTCCCTTTTGGAGAATACATTCCATTCTCAGGTTTCTGTACAATACCTTGAAGAATGAGAAGTCCAATTAGGGTTTTCATTTCAGTCGGATTCGTATCCATTCAAGCTTCTAGCTCGGTATCGTGGTTTCAAATTAGGATTTGATGCCAAAAATTGGTTAGCGTATATATTTGTTTATTCAGCAAACAACTGCCACATATCTTCATCAATAAACTTCTGAAAACATTCCAGAACATTAATTTCATCATCAAAGTCCACATTCACCCCACTGACACCGAGAAATGAAAATCTTGGACGCGCCACGTCGTGAGGTACAAAAGAGTGCGAAAAATCTGACACTTCTTCATACGATACACTTTCATTCACAACACTGCTTGTATCCGAATCTCCGTCTGAATCTTCCTCACTTGTATCAAACCAAAAATCATCAGATTCCTCAGAGAATACGTCACTTTCGTCTTCAATGTCTAAAACTTTGGAGATATCGTCATCTGTCAGCAGATCCTTCTTTCGCTTTTTACTACACGCTGACATTTTTATCACTCTAGACCGTAGAGTGTACAGTGTTTCAAATATTTGTCTTGGATGGCGGTGGCTGCCAAGAAGAAGGTGGTTTGTGGTGCCTCATAGTGGAAAAACCGTAGACTATGTAACAGTACAAATACCTAAGTCATATCTCGTCGTAATCAAGAGACATTAGTGGTGCAAGATCGAGGACGTAATAGTAAGTCATACCCATTTGAAATAGCACAATGCGACTACGTATATATACGTCATGCCCAGTTAAGAGGTTAAGATGGATCTTCAGAATGTGGGATGTGGGGTATGGACTGGATCAAGCTGGCTCATGATAGGGACAGGTGACTGGCACTTGTGCATATGATAATGAACCTTTGGGTTCCATACAATGCGGGGAATTGCTTGACTAGCTGATAATCCGTTAGTTTCTCAAGAAGGACTCTGCTCTATGGAGTAAGTAATACATTTGAGTCTAATACTTAACATGATCTAGATGGCTAGCAGTCAGTGAAATGTACAATAACGAAACACATCAACAAACAACACTAAAAAGGTTAAAGCAGTGCCACAGGAAGTTTGTTATGAAACATTACAAAAACACTTATGTGGTATGTTCCAAGCACTAGTGAACAGGACAGATTACTGGTAAAAATTTGTAGGGAGATTAATGGACGCAGTTATTTGAAACGAAATACTTGAAACAACGGTATAAAACAATCGATAAACTATAGATTCGATACAATCACTGCAAAACTGATCAAATATACTGATCTCCTTTTAAAGGCCCGACATTTTCATCACCATCATCAAATTATTATTATTATTATTATTATTATTGTCTTCTTCTTTTTTCTTCTCCTCTTCCTCCTCCATCTACTCCTCCTCCTTCTTTTTCTTATTCTCCTCCTCCTCCTTCTTCTCCTCTTCCTCCTCCTTCTTCTTCTTCTTCTCCTCCTCCTTCTTCTCCCCCTCCTCCTCCCTCTATTCTTCTTCTTCTACTCCTCCTCCTTTCCCTTCTTCTTCTTCTTCTTCTTCTTCTCCTTCTCCTTCTTCTTCTTCTTCTCCTTCTTCTTCTTCTTTTTCTCCTTCTTCTTCTTCTTCTTCTTCTCCTTCTTCTCCTCCTCCTTCTTCTTTTTCTTCTTCTCCCCTTCTCCTCCTCCTCCACCTCTTATTCTCAAGCACAACAGCCCATTGTGGACCTTCGCTGCCAACACAATCTTCCTCCACGCTCGACAGTCTCTGGACAGTGCCTGCCTGTTTGTTATCTACATTATGTTTCATTTCTATTTAACCTCATTTTTCCATCTTTTACGCGCGATTTCAAGTTGCGACTAATGCCCTCGTAAATAAATGTTGGCAGAAATGCGTATTTTCTACATCATGGAAGACAAAATTAATAAACCGGATTTTAATAACGGCGTTATAAATGAATGCGAAAATTATAACAGCATCAGCAAAACTGATGATGACTACTGAATTTTTTGGACCTAGGAGGGACGAGGTAAGGGGGGAATGGAGGAGATTGCATAACGAGGAGCTAAATGATCTGTACTCCTCACCCAATATTGTGCGGGTGATAAAATCGAGAAGAATGAGATGGGCTGGGCATGTGGCGC
>Ga0131853_10023322_pt1 | contig 11180 bp, 5 predicted proteins | sample TergutLab28metaG_FD_92764 | JGI IMG/M metagenome (GOLD analysis project Ga0131853, IMG submission 92764) | Labiotermes labralis P1 segment gut microbial communities from Petit-Saut dam, French Guiana - Lab288 P1 (version 2) (version 2) | ecosystem: Host-associated > Arthropoda: Insects >...
TAATAATAATAATAATAATAATAATAATATGAAACTGATGCTACCACTGCTCAGAATAAATCACTATTTCTTGTGCTGGTAGACTCCGCACCTGACCTTTTTCTACACACAGTTCTTTAGCTGCATCTGTCATTCATCTCCATGTGTGTTATACACTGTCCAGTACTATGTTTTTCCTTCTTTCTTTCTTCATATTCTTCCCCTTGTATAGCCTGACAGCCCCCACTGAGCCCTGGCCTCTTTAGTAGTTCGCTTCCAAATGTTCCTGTCCTCTGTTAACCTCCTCCATCCTCTTATATTCAGCAGCAACAAGGAGTCCCTCCCAGTATTTTGTTCCGCCTCAGCTATGGTCTTCCGTAAAATTTTCCACTTAATACTTCTGTCTCTTATCTAGCCATTATACATTGTGACCAACCAATTTAATGTTCTGAACTTAATGTATACATAGTAACTGTCAGCTGTGTATAATTCGTAAACTGTCGAACTACCATTGCTGAAGCAAGCTTTCCTTTCCGCTGTAATATTTTCAGAATATATTTTCAATATATTAAACAGTATTATAAAAATTGAATTTTCTAAGCAGAGTAGTGATATGCCTCTTTAGGTCCTTTGTTGTGTTTTTTCCCTTTGTTTTGACAAATGGAACAGGTCTTACCGATTGCCGAATATTTTCTTCCAAAGAGTTTTATGAGGTCATGTACTCTGAAGTCCATAGCTGGACCTTCAGTTTTTTATATTTTTTGCCGGTATTCTACCCACGCCTGGCTTTATTGTTCTTCAGGGACTGAATAGCAATCCTCAGCTCCTCAAGTGTAGATAGTTTTGCTTCTTCCTCAGTCAGAATTTAAGTATTCTTTATCTCTATACTTCCGGTCTTCTGTACACATGACTGACTGAGTAATTCTTGTATATGCACCTTTTATCTCTTTTCGATTCCTTATTTATTTCAGGTTAAATTATTTACCTTTTTCTACAAAAGTTAGTCAGGGATTAAAACCCATATTAAATTTGTTGACTTCCATACCGAGCTTTCAGATCATGGCTTTACAGTTGCCCCTGTTTCTGTCATATATTTACTTTCACCCACTGTCTGTCCTTTCGTCTGCATTGTACATTAGCTTCTCTTCTTATTTGTTCATAATACGTGCATCTTGCTCTGGTAGGTCTTCCTAACCATGATCTGTATGTTCCATTGATTTTTCTAATATATATTTTACGATCAGCGTCAAATCATTCTCCTCCAGAAATTTATTTTCAAAATAAGGGCTTCCTCAGATGTCTTCTATAGATTGTTTTTAGGTCCCGCCATTCTTCTTCTATTTTTTCCAAGTTTTGTTCGAAAAGTTACTGTTGGGTTTTTTTGTATCTGCTCGATCTATATTCATTTATTCTTGTCGTAATTTGGCCCCTATATTTGATTCTTACCGCATAGTGAACAGAGTCAGTTTGTTCACCAATAACTTCTAAGATCTAAAAAGGTTGGTTGCTCTTCTAGACTCGATAAAATCGTGGCCAGTCTGATTTGATATATTCCCGTCTGGTGAGGTCCAGGCTACTTTATACAATGTATATGCTTGTGGGGGGAAACGTTTTGAAGCAATTTCCATGCTCTTCCTTACTGCAGAATCAGTAACTCGCTGTCCATTATTATCAGTTTCAAAATGTAAGGCTTGTGTTTCAGTAACCCCGTTTTATGTAACTCTTCGTCCTAGTTTACATTTAAATCTCCAGCCTCCATTTGCATATCAGTATTTGATACGGAGCCATATGCTCTTTCCATAATTTGGTAGAACCGATTCTTACCAATATCATCCTTTTCGTCTGAGTGTGCATATACATTTATTATAGACTTTTTACTAAGTCTTGTTTTAATCCTTAATAAACATATCCTTTCATTGATAGATTTTACGATAACACAATTCTTTCTTATTCTTAACAACACATCCAACTCCATACTCCCCACTTAAAACGAAATTATTTTCGTGTGAATTATACCTTTGCCTTGCCGTCTAGTTTTTTATTACTGTAATATGTAGGTTGTACTGAATTAAGTATTGGGTAGGCATTTTTACGGCTACTGACTGTGGAGTTTGCAGTCGCCATTGGCAGTGGTTTGCCCTGGGGAAAAGCCGACCTTACCTTGTTCGTGACCAGTAACCGGCATACTCCAGTTAAAAGTACAATTGGCTGAGTGAAGTCGTGTTTTGTGCTTGTGAGATAATAGAGTTATTTTCTGTGATGTTCTGTGTATTTACGGTTGTGCATAAATTTGACTTTAAGCATGTTTAAAACGAATATCTAAGGAATGGAGACCAGTGTCAAAAAACTTAATCACGCAGTGATTGAGACTCATGTTCTTGGCACGATCTATACGCTTTTCCCCGACTGTCGTCGCGAGATTTACGGGAAGGTACCCACTTTGTGCGGGGCAACTGCATTCTCTTGAGAAATAGACTCGCTGAACCAGTTCTAAATGACGTTCTCACATTCCATGATCCAGTTAGTATGTTCGTTTTACATTTACAAATCCGTAGTCGTTCTTTCGGCACTTTTCGAGGCTTATCTTGCATCTTTTCAACAATTTATTTTTTACGGAGTGGGGACGTTACCCCACATGCAACTGTGCACCTCTTTCTGAGCTCGGGACCAGTTAGGAATCGTCAACTGAGAAACAGGCTGAATTGTGTTTTCCTTTGAGTGCGTTGTTACTAACGCCGCCAATTAGGCATTGGCGTCAATAAAATTACAAGAATAATTAGAGAGTGTTGGTGTGATGATAATTGCCAGGGCAGCTCTGCAAGTACGCTACTAGTGCCTCTTCTTCAACAACAAACCCCATGTGGAATGGAATGAGATCGAACAGGTCTCTCTGGGGAGAGAGACAGGCGACTAACTACCTAAGATATTTGTTAAAAACAAATTTTAGTTTGATACCTTTGTCACGGAAAAAGCAAAGAAGCCTATAATACATTAAATAGACTAGTTAATTCTATATTTTTCTTTATATGATATGGTCTAAAGAAAATATCGCATTGTTAGTGGGATGCACAATCAGTTATCTTCAGTGTAATGCTCTGACATAGGCCATTCAATTTTAATGTGTGCCATCCCTATTGTGTCAGTACCAATATGCAGCAATAAAACAATCAGTCTGTAAACAGGTGTTCCAGAAATCTATGTGTTTCAATTGTGTAAAGCAGCTGTCATCAGGTTTCGTATTTCAGTAGTACATAAAAAAAGGAAATCGTATAACTGTAGCCACACATGAGACAATAAAACTTACGGGCGAGATATCGTCTTTACATTAAATATTTGTAGATATCACCTTTGGGAAACTAGATATATATATATTACAGTACTTTTGTACGTACAACATTTGACTATTCTTTTACGTAGTGTAAAAATATTTCCCAAAGGTGATTTCTACAAATCATTTTTGTAAGGACGAGATATCTTCCATAACCTTTGTTATCTAACGCATGGCTATATCATATCCTTATGTACTTCTGAAATACGAAGCCTGATGATTGTTGTACACAACGCAAACATGTAGCATTCTAGATCGCCTTCATAAAGTGTTGTGTACAGGCTGATTGTTTTGTTGCTGCGTGTAGATTATTCAGTTGTATGAGTAGTAAATATAGTACATAAGTAAATATAGTACATAAGTAAATATAGTACATAAGCATTCTTATAAAAAAGGGCGCCAAAAGGAAGCCTGTTTGAAATAATGTGAAATGCCACCTTGATGCAATAAGTAATTTATTGATCTATCCTTAGCTCAACACGTTTCGGGCGCATACGTCCGTCATCAGGAGCACTAGATGTTAAGTTGCAGCATAGGGTTTTCCGAGTTTGTAGATGGGTGGTGGTCCTGAGAGCCGCTGCGTAGGTCGTGTGTACGGTTTGGATGGTGCCGTACACGGCTCTCAGGACCACCATCCACCTACAAACTCGGAAAACCCTATGCTGCAACTTAACGTCTAGTGCTCCTGATGATGGGCGTATGCGCCCGAAACGTGTCGAGCTAAGGATAGATCAATAAATTACCTTGTTGCATCATGTTGACATTTCACGTTATTTCATGATGAAGATGCACAGTCAAACAACCCTCAAAGAAGCCTGTTTGATCTTCATTTGCTTATATAAAAGTTGTGACACTATAGCGATTATGATTAATGTAGCAATGATTAGTGTTATTGACTGTTCTTTCTTCGATCATTTTTTTACGGTTTCCTGAGTAGTACGAGATATTCCCTGGATAGGTTACTTCGTTACCAGCCTTTCGCAGGGTACGCTTATTTGTGGGGCTGCCACCTTGATGCCTCTAGTCCAGTATGCTTTTCTATTCGGGTGTGGTCCCTTTCCAGACTGGACCCAGTTGTAATGCTCCGTATATTCGCCTGCACCCTCGCCCGTCTGCTGCATTTTAAGGTGCATTGCCCAGGGGTCACGCAGCTTTGGCCCTCATGGACGTGGGAGTAGGAATTGTCGACAGAACCGCAGATTTTGGTGCAGTTTTTCGCAGGGGTTTCTTTTCCGTGAAAGAAACCAATCCGTTAGAGTGAAATTTGGAGTGCAGAACATTTTTCTGGAACTCAACAATAACACTGAAAGTGACTACTACACTTAGAATTGACATAAATAGGATAATGAAAAAAGCAGTGAAAGAGGAAAAACATAGGATGCCCAAAGAAAAGATGGAAGGACCAGCTTCACCTTGAGGGTTAGAGAACAGGCACATGCCTTACCCTTCAGAGTTCATGATGATGATGATGAGGAGGAGGAGGAGGACGACGACGACGACGACGATGAATTTTTTACGGCGTTGTTTTTTTCAACCAGATGATGGCTAAATCGCGGTGTAGTAGATATTTTTACCACTTAGTTATAAACACTCTGAGTCGGTAAATAAAAAAAGCCTTTTAACCCAATTAGTATGCATCGTATAATATTAAGTATTTGCCTTACAGTTTCGCGAGGAACGCTGCGACTCCTACGTCCGCGTGTCTCTCAACCAGCACTATCGCACTGTCAAAGTGAAACGCACGGCCACTGTCAAAGGGACCGACTCGCCAAACTTCTCAGAGTGCTTCAACTTTCGCATTCCGGCAGCCCAGGTCGACGTCACAAGTGTTTGCTTGCAGGTGTTGCAGGCGGTGAGCGGCTACGGTAGAGGTAAGTTTTGCATTTATGTTGCTGATCTGTCTACTTCATTGCTTAAACAACATTGGTCGTTACATGCACCAGCTACTTTAAACTTAAAAGCTGTGCTCTTCGCTAGCACATTTCTACGAGTATTTTTTATATGTTCTGAACATTTACGTAAACCATTTTAAATTGCTTGATTTTGTAATGGTTACAGACTGTTCTCCGTGACGGAGAAGCTGAATTTTATATAGGCCTGTGTAAAGAAAAAACAACTTGATCCACAACTTATTCTCAGGATATTTCGTCAACCTCCACATATTTCTGGCGTATCTAGGCCCATCATCAGGAGGTACAACCATATGTACACAGCAATTTGTACTTATTATTCTTTTTAGATGAATCTCTGTTGTCCTGGTTTGATTGGAACCAGGACAACAGGCAGTCATCTAAAAAGAATAAGTATCAATTTCTGTATACATAAGGTTGTACCTCCTGATGATGGGCCTAGATACGCCTGAAACACTTAGTAGTTAATGAAGTGTACTGAGAATAAGTTGTGCATAAGTTGGTTTTTCTTTACACGATTATATCGAGGTGCACGGTCAACAAAACGTAAAATGTATGTAGACCTATTAGATTTATTTTTTACTTAAGCCTTCTTTGCCCTTTGTCATCTAATTGTTGCTTTCCAGTTTTCCTTATCTTCATTCCTTCTTACTTTATGCCTGATCTTCTGCTTTTATTTATATTTTAATTATTTTCCAACCTAATAACTCCATGGAGCATCGTCCATCCTGAGCAACTAACCGGTCTTCAGCTAGTCAAAAAATCCCCCACATTTTATGGAACCCGAAGTCTTCATTCCCGCATTCACAGTCGCCCGCCACTTGTCCCGATCCTGAACCAGATCATCAAATTTATGCCCCATCCCACTTATTGGAGATCCATTTTAATATTATCTTCAAATCTACGCAGGCTTGGATCCTGTAACCACTTCTTTTCATCGAAAAATTGCCAATTTTTTTCATCGTACCATGGCTTATTATACTACTTCCGTTCGTGCAGACTATACTCCCTTTAGCTGAGCTTTTGGTATTCTGTTTAATGATTTTACAACCTCATGTTCGATTAATTTCTTCAAAGCTACAGTCCTGTTTTAAACTTTAATATGACACATTTCACTAAATTCCAAATCGCTTAGATTCTGAAACTGAATCTCTCCATATCAAACTTCTGTGCAGTTTATTTACTTTCCGATGGACTTACCCTAACTTTTGCAGTCACCAGATAATGACCATTATCACACAGGTACACTGAGGGACAGTACGTTGAACGCTTTTGAATGTCATCTCTTATTTGTTAATACGTGATCGATGTGATTGTGAGTCTTCCCATAAGGAGAGGTCCAGGTTCTTATATGAACGTTTCGGTGCGAGAACACTGTATTTTTAGCAACGAGATTTTTTCGCTTCGTTTATTTGGTCTTTTGTTAATTCTTATGCCATTTTTCCTTATCTTCCCATTTTCTTTCATTGCAATATCTTTTATGGGATTCGTTAAAACGCAATTTCTGTATTGACTTTAATTCAGTTTGTGTCATTGACGGTGCATTATTTCACACCATTCTCATTCGCCGCAACGAGACCAAGACCCGCAACTGCTATGTTAATACAGAGGTTAGTTACTTTTTTTAGCCAAACGGGAGGGAAGATTCTTTAATTTTATCGTATACATTTGTTGGCCCGTGCCTCATTTATTTCAAGTTCATTTATTGAAGAAAAAAAGAAGCATTTATAAGACAGCAGACCTGCTGACAAATACAATAAGGTATGAAAAGTGTGGTGAGAGGAGTCTGGACTGAATTAATATGGCTGAGAATAGGGTCCATTAGCGAGCTGTGGAGAACACGGTAATGGACATCGTATGTCCATGAAAAGGGGAATATTCCTTGACATTGTCAGCGATTGTAGTTAAGAAGCACTCAGCTAGTCATTCTGTCCTTAGATTTTGCGGTCTGTGTCTAGTGTTTGTTGTCGACATACTGCGTTTAACCACGTCATGCATTCGCTGGTTACATTGTACACCGACTTGCGTAAGAAGTTGAACACATGACGCTGTTTAATCACCGAAATTTTAGATGATGTTGCTAGATGACAAACCAGCAGGCACTTGAGCTGTAAGCAGCTTGTTGTCTCTGTCACGTAAAATATTCGCAACATGAAATATCTTGCAGATGAAAGCCACAAATTACACGGAGGACTGCATTTTATTGCTGACAGCTCAGTCACTGTAGTAGTTAGGTTACGGACGAGAAGACCTTAGAACCGGAGATAGATTCCCGACGGAGGCCTAGATTTCGTCCTCTCAGCAACGTCCAAACATACTGTGGGATTCAACATTCCAATTTAAAGGGTACAGGTAGCATTTTCCACAGAAAAAAAAAAGCAGTGAGGCATAACGCTAAATACTTTTTCGAGTACCGAAGGTGAACAAAGAGTACACCGAAATTTTGTAGACTGTTATAGCAAGCACTTATTCTTTGACTGAATTTTTTATGGTGAAAGATCTGATAAATTTTTATTTCATTCTCATGTAAATTGGAGGCATTACTGAATTAATATCAACAGAAATGATATTTGGCTAACAAATTTTCATGTAGAAGGCCCATGCAATATTTAATCTAAATTCTGCGACAGATATCGGAGATGAGATGAGATATAGAATTATTTGTTATTCGTTCATTTAAGATATTTAAAAGAACGCTTACAAATGTAATTTTATGAATGATTTGATAGTTTAACGGCCGTAAATATTTAGAAGTAAATCTAAGATGCGATATGGATAGGTAGGGCTTATTTATACCCTGAAGAGTGAGACGTTAGCATGCAGATAACAGATTACGCCATTGTTTGGTTTAGCCAACCACAATCTGTATATCTGTTTATCTTAGCAAAGTTGTAATGCCCAAATATTTTCATAATTCATAATTATATTTCACATTCACTGTAAAAAAACGAGTGTCAGATATATAAACACCAAATTAAACGTCGAGAATGCGATAGTGTGCTTCCTGTCTAGTAATATCGCACACCTCAGGAGTTGGATTGCAGTGGAGTGATGGTTCGCAACGGAAAACCGCAGGCATTCGGACAGAACCTTGTCCGGTACTAGGTTATGTAAAACAAAGCATACGTGAATTTATCCGGGATTGAACCCGAGACTGTGGGGTGTGATGTCAAAATGTAACAGCTTTAAATATGGCGCAGTCTTGCCCTAAAAGGTGTATATCTTTGAAATTATTCAGTTGATAAGTTATGTAGAAATAGACGCATGTCTTTATCTTCGCCATTCTTTAGCTCTTAATGGCAGACCAAATTTGACATCGTAATGCTGTCGTAGGTTGTATACGATTAGACATCTACAGGAAGATCAATTTGAAACAACTACTGGTGAAGTGAAGTTTGTGGCTGTGTTCCAGACAAACCGATCGGCAAATTCGTGCTTGGATCCTACATGTTCGCACGTGGTAAAGCCCTAACTCATTGGAACTCTGCCTTCAGCAAACCTATGGAGCAGGTGCAACACTGGCATGCCCTCTGTGAGTGAAGCTACAAACGTCATGTAAATAACAACACTCCAAGATTTGTATATATGTATTTAACCAAAGTGTATGATCCTCAGTGAATCAAATACGGTGAGTGACCGAGCCTTGTATTTTGGATCATTAATAAGGTTTACTCTAGTGAAACCTGTGTATGTTGGCCACATTTATTTCCATTCGAAGCCGCCCTAGTTATGCACGTGGGCAACTTATGGGAACCATTTGACATTATGAAATTGAAGTGTGCACTATCACTTGTGGAAATGTACAGTTCAGAGTACAGTGGCAAGTGGTCGAATTGGAAGGCAGGGACCTAACCCCCTAAATGAATGTCGACTTGAATTAAAAACTAGGTCATTTGCCACCAGAAAATTCCAATACATTGTCCGTGCTTGTGGAGAAAGCATGGAGAATGAATGGGGAAAAGATAGTTCTGCTAAAGAAATAGGATTTCGGCCCCTGTACAGTATGACACGCAAAATATAAAACTTTCGTTTGGCCAACATCGAGAGGTTTAACTCATACGTAACGTATAGCACTACGTGTGAAATTGTGGTCAAGTTTTAAGATGGCCACATCATGAAATAATGTTCATGTAGTTGTGTAATGTTACAAGAATTTGTCTGTTCCTTCAAAGTGTGGCCATCTCCGACAGATGGCCGATTTGCAAGTGTTATCAGCTTTAGCAGCCTTTTTGTATTTTGTATGTCATGGTGAAGATAATTTCACCCGATTACGTCTAAGCATCTTCTGAAGGTAAAAAAACAAATATATCTTGCCATACATTGATAATTGGCGAGTTTTCATTGGAATATGCCTGTTACCAGAAAACACAGACTGAACAAGCTGATAATTATTGTTAAATAGCTGGTTAAGACATTTTAGAAAATTATAGGTTTTTAGTTTCTATTATTGGTAAAGATCAATGCCATAAGACGGTTAACAAAAAATGCACAGCCAACCATAGTCCCGATAAGAGACAAAGAAGGTAAACCTATTACATCTATAGAAGGGCCAAATCCATAGTGGAAAGAGTATATGGAAGAGATACTTAACTTTTCTTCCGCTCGTAAGGAAAGAGAGGAACTGGTAAATATACCAACAGAGCTTCCAATAAGTTTTAGACCTCTTTCGAAGAGAGAAATTGTTAATGCCATAAAATCAATGAAGAATGGGAAAGCTGCAGGAGCAGATAATATTCCAGCTGAAGTTCTAAAGGTGGACCCATATATATCGGCATATATTCTACTCCCATTATTTCAAGATATTTGGCAGACCGAGACGTTCCCTAAGGAATGGAGAGAAGGAATTATAGTAAAAGTCCCAAAGAAAGGAGATCTTAGTCAATGTAGAAATTGGCGAGGTGTCACCCTACTTGCAGTGATTAGTAAAATTTTTAATAAAGTCATTTTGGAACGGATCAAGAACTCACTGGATATGGGCCTTCGGAAGGAACAGACTGGATTCCGTCAAAATAGGTAATGTATCGACCAGATTAACACCTTGAGGGTGATTATAGAACAATCAGTTGAATTTCAGTTACTCCTTTATAAGCTGTTTATGGATTATCAGAGAGCTTTTGACTCCTTAAAGAGGTCATGGATTTGGGACGAGCTAAAGGTTAGAGGACTTCCCAGCAAATTTATAAATATAATTAAAGAAGGCTACGAAGACTTCAACTGTAGGGTACTGCATGAGAATCAGGTATCTGACTCAATTAAGACGTCATCAGGGGTTCGACAAGGCTGCCTTCTGTCACCATTTTTGTTCCTGCTGGTTATGGATGGTGTATTGCGTAGAGCACTGGATGGGAAGAAAAGAGGATTAACATGGAGATTACGGGAATCATTAGAACATCTGGAATATGCAGATGATGTATGTTTTATGTCCCATAAATATGAGCATATTCGCGGGAAATTGGATGACCTCTGGAAGGAATCCAAAAAGGCTGGCCTTGTAATTATTTAAAGGCAGACGAAATATGCGTTAATACAATAGTAAACCAAGGGCTCACATTAAATGGAGAGGACATTAAAAGATCATCAGACTTGTGCTATTTGGGTAGTATTGTAGCTGAAAATGGAGATACCAGTAAGGAAGTTAACTCGAGAATACGGAAGGCTAGGGGATCATTCTCCAAATTGAAAAAAGTGTGGCTAAATAAATCATTATGCAAAGATACCAAGATTAAGATATTTAATGCCTGTGTGAAATCTGTACTTTTGTATGGATGTGAAATTTGGCTTGTTACAAACGAAATCGAGCGTAAAATACAAACCTTTGTGAATAGATGTCTACGATATATATATATAGAATATGGTGGCCAAACATCATTTCCAATAAGGACCTATGGAAAGTAACAGGACAAGAAGATATAAATTTAGAAATAAGAAAAAGAAAATTTAGATGGATTGGTCACACATTAAGA
>Ga0131853_10023323_pt1 | contig 11180 bp, 9 predicted proteins | sample TergutLab28metaG_FD_92764 | JGI IMG/M metagenome (GOLD analysis project Ga0131853, IMG submission 92764) | Labiotermes labralis P1 segment gut microbial communities from Petit-Saut dam, French Guiana - Lab288 P1 (version 2) (version 2) | ecosystem: Host-associated > Arthropoda: Insects >...
AGGCGTTAGATCGGCTTCCCCTTGTCTCTAACTTTTTAACCAATTTCTGGACGGAACACTTCGATGGTGCACGTCTTTCACCAAATTCCGTTCGAAATGCCGTCTGGCATGCTTTAAATGAACGTGTTTGCCATTATTTACGAACGAGAAACAAGCGCTCTTCGACTGTATATATAGACAATAGTTTGGGGCCTCTAGCGAGAGACTCACCCTGTAGAACCGCATAAGTATATAGAGTTTATTATATTATTAAACGACTTATCGGCGCTTAGTTACAATAACACCTAGTCAATTTTGTTCTGTCTTAAAACTGCTAAATGCATATTAACTTCAGCTGTAGCCCAGCGGTTCTACCTGTTTAGTTTTGTTTGCTTATGCGTTGTCTTTTCCTTTGTTGACGGTTATTACTGCACTAACAGCTTGCCCTGTTTTTATCACACACCATCAGTGCTTATGGCGCACTTCACAGTGCTCTGTTTTTAATGATCACTACACCAAATCAAAAGATTACGTACAGAGAGTGGAAAGAAAATTGCGCGTAACTTCTCCGTAGCCCGATACTCTTTAAAAAAAAGTCAAAACTTTTATTAATATATGCCGTGAGATGCTTAATTATTCAAATGTCCGTCATCGCCTAATGATGAGAAGTATCAAATGATCAAATCCTTGTAACTTGTATATAAGGTGCAGAAGACAATACCCAGGAAACAGGTGTTCGTACCGCGAGTAGTGTTGTATGGATCCAACTGATCGGCAGGAAGTTCTTCAAGGACCTCACGTGTGGGACAGCCCCATTTCTCGTGCTATAGTGCGCTTCTCCACGCTTTTCGTTTTACAGCAGCAATTATGGAATATCAATGGTTTGCTGTCCTACCGTCCATGGGCGAACCGCATTCGCAGTGTCTCTGCTATTCTATTTGTTCTCTCATGAAGGTGATTTCGCAATCATCGAAACACTCTAGCACCAGGATGAGGTCCATCGGAAAATAAATAAATATACAAGTAAATAAATAAACCTAATTAATCCCATAAAGGAAACGGCTTCATGGTGGAACCGGGGAGAACTCACTAGAAGAGCTGTTCCTAGCGATGTAGCATTGACATTTGGAACATGTAATATCACTACACTTCGGTCTGGCAGGATAGCACTTGCGTCACTAAATGCCCTGGTGTAGCCACTTCCTATACCTATCAACGAATTTTGTGACATTTGTTTTACGAAAGTTGTATGTGTGTCTTACTCCATTCGCCCCTGTTTTTAGCAGCTCGTGACCACTCTCTTAAACGTGTCTGCCCATCGGGTTTCTGTCACCCATTTTTGCTTTTGCTAGTTCTTACGTCCGACACTGATGTACGTACCAGTGTACACTGGTTTATTCTTGCCTCATGGCCTCCGAATTTCCACTTGAGACTGTGATTAACATTTTGGCGCCGAATTATTTTTTTTTAATTTTGGCACACCCTGTATATGAAATGTGAATAATACAGGAACCAAATACGTTAGAATTATGTAACAAACTGCATTTCGAAGAGAAAATAACGGAGAGTATACACCATGTTTAAAATATTCAGTATCTACATTTGTTGAATAAATATATTAAATGCAACGTTTAGAGTTTAGCGGTGCGGTACGACCACTATAGGGGTCGTTAGGCATCATAGGGTTAAGTTGAAAATATAGCATATATTTATAGCTATTTGCTGATTTCACGATACATTCAGCATTTAAGTAAACGTTAATCAGGTGCATTAAATGTGTGAACGTTAATATCTGTTATTTCATGAAGGAGAAAACGTTTTGACTTTATGTTGAGCAGCAAAAATATTTTCAGTAAATAAGACGGCTGGTGAGGTTAAGCGCGCCCCTTCGCTGGCTTCGCTATGGGCTATAGCTGGGAAGTGCTAGAAGTCTGCAAGCTACACTGAGATAAAAACAATAATCCGTGTATAATAATTGGGAGAGGCTATGGACTGCATGCAATACACAAAGTGACTAAGTACAAATGTTTATCTCACTAATTAACCAACTTGATACACAAAGTTTTGTTTTACAATAAGTTTATTTCATGCCTCTACATGTTTCGAGCACATGTGCTCTTCATCAGAAGTTCAAAAACGGTATTATACAGCCTCTGGTATCATCACACTGAAACAAGTCAGTGGTCTAAAATTACTAAAATACAATACTATAAATATGAGCAAATAGCAGTAAAATTTATGTGTGAATTTTTCGGGTGTGATTACTGTGTATTACTTACTATAAACATGTTACGCCATGTAGAGGTTATGTTTATCAAGTTATTAAACTTATTACCATGTCTGTTTTCATTTATGTTTGCTTAGTCTATCTAGTCATAAAATCGTATAAATTGCTGATTAGTTATTGTAAAGGTAAATGTCCAGATTTACGTTCCACAGCCCAAAGATCAGAAAAATTAACAATTTGTTCAAGAATACGAACATAGGCACAGCGTTCAAGACTACAACAACATTGCACCATCTCATAAAACCCATAGCACCAATCCGGCTACAAGAACATGAAAAAAAAAATGGAATATACAAAATTACGTGCAAGACCTGCCACAAAGCGTATATCGGGCAGACAAGTCGAAATTTAAAATCAAGATACCAGGAACACACGGTACATTAAAAACAATGACCCTCGCTCGGCATATGCACTACATATGCTTAACTGCAGACATGAGTATGGTAACGTTAACGACACTATGACTCTTCTCAAGATCAACACACCGACCACTTTTGCTTCCATATAGACAAATGTACATCCTGTCGTTCCACCATAATAATAATGAACTCATCCCCAAAAAACATCTGAACGAGCAAAATCCTATGTTTGACATCCTTCATTCAAATACTACACGTCATAACCCACCTGACGCCTAACCCACAATCCCATGCATTCCAACCAGTCCTCTTTCAACCTGTGCACGTTTCGGCCACCTATAGGGTAAGCACATTTTAACAACAGTCAAGTTGCATTTTCTGTAGATTCAACAATTAATGTGAAGTAAATAGACACCGCACAATCTTAATAAGTAGATAAACACACCTTTTTTGATAGGTAATGTAAATAGACATAGTATTTTTAACAATTCTAACAACCGGACAAACATAACCTTATAGATACAACTAATCAGCAATTTATACGATTTTGTGACTAGATAGACTAATTAAACATGAATGTAAACATACATAGTACTTTTCTAATTAGTTTAACTGGATAAACATAACCTCTACATGACGTAACACGTTTATAGCAAGTAATGCACAGTAATCACGCCCGAAATATTCACACAAATTTTATTAATATTTGCTCATATTTATAGAATTGCATTTTAGTAATTTTAGACCACTCACGTGTTTCAGTGTGATGACACCAGAGGCTGTATAATGCAGTTTTGACCTCCTGATGAAGAGCATGTGTGCTCGAAACATGTAGGGGTACGATATAAACTTATTGTAAAACAAAAATTTTGTGCATCAAGTTGGTTAATTACTGAGATAAATATACTGAGATGCACGGTCAGCAAAACTTCAAAATAAGTACAAATGGTTGCCATATCCGGGCTTTGTAATGTAGGTGACGAAAGAAGATTTCAGAATCTTACTGAGAAATCTCCACGCTGCTGTGGATTCTGCTTCCGGATCTTCGAAACTTCTGCAGTACAGCCTATGTTTGCACGGTGTCACCATTAGAAACATTTGCTTATGTATCTGTAGATACCATGACAATTACGGAACGTTCGATGATGTTACATAGAGAATTACACGATTTACGCAAAATCTTCATCCCAGTACATCTCACCCTGTCGATGAGCATTACAGTCCAGCACTGACCTGCTGACTGCGGCCTCACTTCGCTAACTCCAAGAAATCATAATCTTGGCCAAGAAGAAGGCAGGGCACGAAAAAGCAACCGTTACGCCTGAAACCCGTGCTGCATTAGGTATAACACAAGTCAAAATCATACCATTTCAGCTCGACATAGGAACAGCACATCTGACGCCTTTCATTTTCAGTGTTTTTAGGTGTGTTGTTTAACGGAGATATCAATTTCTGAGTTTATACAGCGTCTTCGATAGACGCCAGAATGAGCATGGGGCACCGGTGGACTGATAATGAGACGAGAAACCGAAGCACTCGGGGAGAATCCCGTACCAGTGCCACTTTGTCCACCACAAATACGACATGGATTGGCCTTGGACAGAACCTGTAACTCCGCAGTAAGACGCCTGCGACTAACCGTCTGAGCCACTGCATGGCCTTTTAATTTGGAAAACTGTGCTTACAACATAACTTACTGCGTATAGTAACATGAATAAACCCCTTCTGATATAGGCGTCCTTACCGAAACACCATTAAAAAAAATAAAATATTATTACTTTTTTAACCGATCTTTCAACTAACCTTCAAACAGATATTTTTGGGGGGGTTTATGGCACAAGTTTTTCGATACGAACGTGTAAAGCGAATGAATTTTAATCTGTCCTTCCGTGCAATATTTTCGAGAACTCTGAAGACTTTCTGTGTTGAGCGTCTTTGTTAAAAGCCACAAGAATGAAAATTTGACAGGCATCAGTGACGTGCATCTATCCATATACAGAAACCAACTTGTATTGTCGCTATTCTGGCTCCATTTAGAAACACGTCCCTAGAGGTAGGTAGCATACGACAGATGGCAGTAACTGCCGGAAAAAAAACTGCCGTCATGAAGCAGTATTGTCATTCGGTATTTCTGCCTCGAATTTGCCGATAAGTATTAACCCCTGGGTAGCAGCAGCAGATATTCTATCAAACTGCTTTTCAACACATCCTAAGTTCACAGCTTGTACGTATATTCTGTAACAGTGTGACTTCACAGCATTCACCAGCAATATATCGGTACGTTGGAACAAGAAAGTCAATGTCGAGTGTTAGTTAAATTAGTGCTTGTTTGTCTTTCCAAATTGCAGATGTAAGAATGCATCAGTTGAAGAATTACGACGAAAGGCACAGCTTAAGTAAGATAGAAATAATTTCTGCTTTAAATTTCAACGGGAATTTTAGTAATATTTTAAGTAAAGCTTGATTCCTATCCATTTCGAAACAAAGAGCTCTTGTAAGATATATTTTGTGTTATAACAAAAATTATGAATTCTATTAATGTTGACTGTTTCTTTGAAGTGTTTTTAAATTACATAAATATTCACAGAACGGAAGGAAACATATATTTTCAGTATGAATATTTTGCTGCCACTTTTAATCATCTGCAACGTAATGGAATTAACTACTCACATTCATTTGTCGCTGTATTTGTTACTGAAATATGCAGTAGCATATTGCAACAGTAACTCAGTCTGATAAGGGAAGGAAGTGTGATGAACAATGTTGTGCCCTGGAATTTTACGCTGTGAGGTCCAATAAAAATTCGCAGACCATTTGAAAGGACATATTGACTACATCTTCAGAGTGTAGAGTGGAGGGAGCAGGTTTTTCCGACATGTCGTTGAATGCGTACCAGGCTGCACGTCGTCAATCATGGAAAACAATTTTTTATAGTCATTGCCAGGCTAAGAATATCCCACAGCACACGAAATAAATACTGTTTAAAAGTTATAAAAATAATATAATTCAAAACACATTGATGTTTTATACTAGTTCTAGGTTTAAAAGTCGCGATTTATGAAGTGTGATAGGAAACAGAAAGCAACGGTAAATAACGTCCAGTCCAGAATTGTCGTAATATAGATTACGACGGACAACCCAGTTTGTGTACTTACCACCACAAAACGTTCTGCACAAATGGACGACCTCTAAGACCTGTACCTTATTTAACCCCTTAAAATAAGCAGCCGATTTATATAATGTACAATACAATAATTATTGTCTCAGAAAAAATATATAAAAAATATATTATGAAGTCAATTCGTCTTATGATATTCAGGAAACCTATCAGTATCTATTCGGAGAACCAACTGAGAACTCTGTGTTACATACCTAAAATATATCATACGTAATTAACACTGCAAATTAAGGAGCTTACCAAGAAGGAAATTAGGCTCATTTCTTCACTTGTTGTGTAATATCTATAGGCAGTTTCTGGTTATGTTAAAGATGGCAGAAACATTTGCACTGGTTTTTTATCTCAGTACTTAGCCAACTTGATGCACAAAATTTGTTTCACAATAAGTTCTATTTCATGCCTCTACTTGTTTCGTGCACATGTGCTCATCATCAGGAGGTCAAAACTGCATTACAAAGCCTCTAGTATCATCACACCTATAGTTAGGTTTGATGATACCAGAGGCTGTGTAATGCAATTTTGACCTCCTGATGATGAGCACATGTGCTCGAAACATGTTGAGGCATGAAATAAAACTTATTGTGAAAAAAATTTTGTGCATCAAGTTGGTTAAATACTGAGATAAATATACTGATATGCACGGCCAACAAACCGTCAAAAAATATGAACTGATGGCGAACAGCAATCGAATTAACAAGAAAAAGGAGTAATGTAATTACAAAGTATATTTTAGATAACATTTAATTAGAATTTATTCAGTCCCTTATACGATAGACCAATATTAGTGTAGCATTAGGGCGGCACAACCTACGTCACCGTCAAGAACACCGATGTTTCTAGCACTCAAAACCACACCAAATAATCTAACGTCCCGATGCTGACTGTAAACTAATTCATATACATTTTTTAAACATAGCTACTCTCAGCTTTGTTTTGCCTGAAATCACACGGGAACTTCAGCCCAGAATCAGAGGCTATTTTCAAAAGTCTTTTTCTGTAAGTGATATCTGTCCTTGTTGCTCTAAGCTCAGAAAATTATTATGAGACTGGGTCCGCCAATCAACTGAAGACTGTGCTGAGGAAGACCAGTAGCTACAGGTAGCAAGGTAGCAGGGGTCCTATATGCCAATTGGAATTTCATATCAAAAAAACAGAACAGAGGCAGGCGGGCGGGCAGGCGAGCACCTGCCCTCTCATCTGAAATCCGCCCGCTCGCTTGCTTTCTTTCAACTGCAGCAATCAACGTATAGATAGCATGAGTGGGTACAGAATGGTAATTGTGCCTCAAGAGGGAGGCCGACAGTGAATAAAGAGAAGTTAATATTAATGGAAATGTATTAGACCCTATATAGATCAAGGTTGTCCAGCCGGTCTCATATAGGCCGTTACTGACACAACAAGGATTTTATTACCTGTAAAAAATTTTAGCTCTTTCATTAAAAAAAAAGTTCTCATTAATGTTAAATGCGCCCCAATGTGAGTTCAGACGACGTGCCTTTATTAACCGATGTGTCTTTCAGCCCCTCAAAACCTAGTGGTTACAATATGCGCCAGAAGATTTAACACACAGAAGACCTACATTCTGCAGACAAGAGTGCATTTACGTCTTGTGTATGGACGTCAGAACACTCAGCGCTCCAATTACAATTGATAACCAACAAGCTGAAACAATTTCGATTTATTTACTTTAATCAGCTCTACATGTTTCGGGCGATGGTTTCGCCAATCATAGGAACATATAACTGTAACTACAGCTTCTGGTAATATCCACCGATTTTGCTGCTGACAGCCAGCAGTAACATCGGTGGATATTACCAGAAACAACTTGTTGGTTATCAATTGTAATTGTACTAGCGATGCACGGAAACACGAACGTTAAACTCAGCAGTTAGTCACTACACACAGCATTAACTGATCTGTTTAACCGAGTAGAGGCGTGTTTACTGCGCGGTACGAACTGCATGTCTACATATAATTTGGCTGAATATTCGGCTTCAAAACAGACAGAACCGCACTACCGTCCGACAGGACGCCCAAAAATTGACAACGAGCAGATTTCAATGGATAAACTAAGATCGGAGCACAAGCACGAATATGGGTTCGACACCAGGGCGGACTGACTGACCGTCCGCCGTAGTGTGACAGAGACATAGCCTCTAAAGTGTTAATGAACTTGTTTTTTAAGTTTAGAATACGTCAATCCACTTTACTTACATAAAATCTACTTCCCCGCCATTCTACAACAAATCTTCTTTTCTTCACCTACCTTATAATGACCTTCCAGTTCTTTTTATCCTGTTAGGTCGCTCTAGCCTGCTTCTGTCATTAATGTAACGGTATTGCATTTTAAATGCTAATGCAATGTGGCCTGCATTTTATGGAACATGAAGTTCTATTGCCGTGTTCACAAGAGTTCACCACTTGTCCCTATCACGAGCCACATCAAAGCAGTCGACACCCCCAAACTATTTATTGAACAACTATTTTAATATTATTCTCCCATCTACGCCTGAGTCTCCAAGTGACCTATTGCCCTCAGGCGTCCCTAACAAAACTTGGTACGCACTGCTCCTGCATCTAATAGATGCCACATGTAATGCTCCTCTCGTTCTACTTAGTGTACACAACATGAAGCTTCTCATTACGTAATATCCACTCTCTTCTGTTACCTCCTCCCTCTTAGGCCCGACAATATTATCAGCACTCCGTTCTCAAACACCCTGAGCCTACGTTTCCCTCAATCTAAATAATCAAGTTTTACACCCATATAACACAATAATATTATGATACGAATATGATAATGCAGGGAATGTGTTCCTTACCTGTAGTTAGAACAAGCCCGTAATAATAACAGTGTTGATTATGATGATGATGATGATGATGGGTATTATTATTATTATTATTATTATTATTATTATTACTGTGTTCACAAAATATTTTTCCATCAATCAAAATTTAGGGTTTTTTAATATCTATATGTATATGTATAGGCGTAGTAATACATACTGTCTCTTTATTTTGTCCTTATAATTTTACTATGAATTAAATTAAATGTATTAATACTTTTGGCTTTTTACTTTCCCTAGGGCCCGAATTATTCCTTGTCTTTATTTTGTTTGTTGGTTGTCGTCTCTTTGTGCTTGTTCTTTTTTTTTTTTGGAACTGGCTACTATGCTGTAAGGTCTGCAACGTAAATAAACAAAGAACTGGAATGAAGTGAACTCAATACGGTTTACAAGAAAACTGCTTTATTTTAGTCTAGTTTCAATAGACGAAGAAGAGCGAAATCACATAAAAGTTATTAACACCTTACCTAAATCAAGAACAAAAATAATAATTGCAATCATAAACACAACGTAACCGAAACAAATGTATTAGAATCTAATTACTGCATAAACACATAACTGTAATTACACAATAAGGACGAAAACAAGTCGACAGCTACAACAATTGAGAGCATAACTAAAGCCGTATCAAAGAAAAGAGTCCATATTCTGAATTAAGTTCACAACCAATAATCCTGATTTATATTTTAAAACATTGATAGCCATATTACTACTACTACTACTACTACTACTACTACTACTACTACTACTACTACTACTACTACTACTACTACTACTACCACCACCACCACCACCACCACCACCACCCCCACCCCCACCACCACCACCACTACCGCTACTACTCCTCCCCATCCGAATGTAAAAATAGTATGTAATTTTTTTATCAGTTAAGTATTTTGTGGGGCCTGAAAACTGGAAAGCCCTAAAAATTAACAAAAGGAAGGTACTCTAATAGCCATCCTTTGCTCCAGCGTAATCTAGAAATTAACGCAATATCAGGCTCAAATCAAACGCCTAACAACAAGGAATTCTTTACAGGCTAAACAAAAGTCTTGAATCTTTCTCTTGTCTCGCACTGGAAATAGGAAGTGAATGAAAATATGAAACGAAAATAAATGACGCTAATAGTGAAAAGGACAAAGATAAATATAGATAAGGAAACTATCGGGTAAAGGAAACGTTGAAGACGGCTTAAATTACCGACAAGATAATCAAAATGAACAGAACGAGAGGATAAGACAAAAAACAAAAGAATAAAAATAACATTGGGAGCTGGCGCCAGACGAGGAAAGGGTTGAGGAACTCGGGGGAAGAAAATGGCGATAAAAGAAGACACAGTATGGAGAGAAGACATACACAGAATGGAGTAGCATAATTCAATATTAGGAAATAAGAAGCCACGATTATTACTGAAAGTCAAAGGTCATAATAAGAGTGCGGACACACGTAGATGGAACTACTGAAGCAGAAGCACTCAGAACCAAACCGGCCTATGTTCACAACAGCGGGACGTTTGCAATAAAGGTAAAGTTGTCCCAGTCTACGATATAAGACCTACAGGGAGAGAGGAGGTGGAGGTACAGCTCCACTCATTCTGAACTCCGGCAATAGGTGGAGGCTAATGGTCAGAATCACATGCGGCCCCCTTTACCCCTGGAAAAAACCCAAGTACCGAGTGGATGCTGTGTTAGACCCAGAGCCGGTCTGGAGGTGAATATTCTCTTGTCCTACCCGGATTCGATCACCGGCCCGTCGGGCCCGTAGACTACTCATTATACCGGCAAAGCTATCCCGGCTCCATTACATATCCAAAAGTGAAGATGTTATAAATTCATACCATTAAAATAGTAATTAATAACTAGAAACAAAATGAACAGCTAAAACACTTAAATACAAGCAAAATTATGTAGCAGTACTAGTTCGAGTGCATACATTTTTCCATTTACTATCATCGTCATCATCATTATCAACACACTGTAACTAACTGCGCCTTCAAAACGCAGAGTTGGTCTTCGAAACATTTTAGTGGATCAGCTGGAAAGGAAATTTTACTTATCGGTGGGACTCAGAATTTCAATGGTTACCTTCAAAATGTTCGTCCACTAGACTCTAATCTAAGAACTGTAGTTTAAGGGTAAGAAGACTATGGAAACTAATATATATATATATATAATCATTTGCTGCAAAATTAAGAAATTTAGCATTTTGCCTAACCTTTTAAACGCACAGTTAAATCCCGTCTGCAATTTGCTGTCATTATTAGGAGCTCACCATATTCTCCACGTTAGCAGGATAAGGGTTCAACAGAGTTTTTTGTGTGTTTTGCACGATTCGCGCCACAAACTGCAATTACTTTCCTAAACAACATTAGAACGCTTAATCTCATTTGGTGGCAGATAGTGGCAGTCCTGCGTGTGGTCTTCAAAGAAGTATTTTTGCCATCATTCCCCCCCCCCCCCGTCACGCCAAAGAAAAAAAAAAAATTTGCAAAAACCACTTTTTAAACCCCAAAGCCAAAAAAAAAAATCTGG
>Ga0131853_10023324_pt1 | contig 11180 bp, 3 predicted proteins | sample TergutLab28metaG_FD_92764 | JGI IMG/M metagenome (GOLD analysis project Ga0131853, IMG submission 92764) | Labiotermes labralis P1 segment gut microbial communities from Petit-Saut dam, French Guiana - Lab288 P1 (version 2) (version 2) | ecosystem: Host-associated > Arthropoda: Insects >...
CTTACACCAAATCCCTCACTAGTTATTAGTGTAAGCCTTACACCAAATCCCTCACTAGTTATTAGTGTAAGCCTTACACCAAATCCCTCACTAGTTATTAGTGTAAGCCTTACACCAAATCCCACACTAGTTATTAGTGTAAGCCTTACACCAAATCCCTCACTAGTTATTAGTGTAAGCTCGAAGGGCAGCATCTTCCCTTCGTAATGTTTTATAAATTATATCCTATGTTGTACAGGTTTACAATTTGCTGATTTAATTAAGGATATATAGAACTATAATTTGCTGATTTAATTAAGGATATTCTATTGCAACGAAAGCTTTAACCTAGAAGTAGGAAACCTTTGACTTTTCATGTTAAAAATTAACTTACACACAATTTGAACGAAAACGTTTCGTACTAAAGTGTCTTTTTTTTACTTGTAAAAATGAGTTCCTTACTGTGGTTCAGAAGTAATTTCTTCCAGTTCGACATAATCCGTAGGTCAACTTTTAAATTTCTTTGTTTATGAAGAGTGTGCAAAATTAAAACCTAAATATAAGGTCGTGTTTCTGTGTCTGCATTTCGTTTCCAAACCTTTAAATTGGTTTCGATTATACATAGTTTGAATACGTAAGATCAGAACTATTCAACACAGAGTAAATGGTGTAGGATAAACTTTAGTAACTGACAGTAAACATAGTGGATGTTCACTGGCAACAACCCGGTGTTCCCAGTCGCATCCATAGGAATGTACTTGAAACTCAAAATATGAATTTCATTTGATGTGATGTTGTAAACCTCTATCAAATATTTCCATGTACAATTTACTTTAGTGTCAATCGGCCGACTGTAATATTTACTGGACTTAGGTCTACATGAAGACCACAAATAAATTTACAGGTTTGCTTATCGTAAATAAAATGGGATAGGAGACTGCAAGAATTTGAGAGGCGGGGATGAAATTTCACAAAATTGTATAATTGTTTTCATATTTACATACCTTATTTTATTATGGCTACTATGTGCATTATTATTATTATTATTATTATTTGTTCATCTGTCTTTAATGACTGTTCTTTACGTACTAAATTTTGTCGGCTGATAACAAATGGAAAGGAATACTTGCATTCAAGGAGCTTGGTGACCTACGGCAGTTTCTTGGCAGTTTTCTTGAATGACAATGGGAAATATTTTCGACTGGGTTGAAGGTATTCCGGCCGAGAGTCGAACCAGACACCTCCAGCATGTAAGTTACCGCTTCAGCCACAATGTTAGGTATACACGTATTTATGGTAATGATTGTCATAGTAATAACAATCATCTTTGTTCGAACATGCGAACTATTTTATCGGGGGCACTGAATGCTCACTGGTACCAAACCTAACCGAGATAATTGTGCGAAACGCTAATGAAGTTTGTTATAAATATCGATCGCATGTAAATGTGAAACGTTTCTTAAATTCTATGTAATTGGAAAGCAAAGAATACACTGCCACTAATTCTTTCTGTCGGGGGGAAACGAATGAAGCGATGAGAGCCCTCTTCGCCACGCTAATAATTTCGAAGCAATTAAAAAAGGACGACATTTTTTTTTGGCCTTTTCTCCCTGTTAGAACAGCTGAGTCTCTTCTGTTTTTCAGTTCTTAAAAGTTTTTAGACGCTTTCACAAAAGTGCGAAAAGAGATTGTTAGCTTCGTCATGTCTGCCCGTCTATCGGTCTGTCCGTCCGCATGGAAAAACTCGGCTTCACTGGACGGTTTTTCATGAAATTTGATATTTGAATATTTTTCGATATTCTGCCGAAAATTTCCAATTTTCACTAAAAACGGTCAATTATAATAGGTACTTTACATGAAGACCAGTATAACGTTTTGATAATAATCTTGCTCAGTTCTTCTTAAAATGATTAATGTTCCAGCCAAAGTTTAAAGAGAAACAAAATACACACTTTATGCTCAATAATTTTTTTTTTACGGAAATGCTGCCGTTTAGGAGACAATATGGAAAAATATTGTAGAGCCGGTCAGGTCGTAGATGGCAATATGGCGCATGTGCATTGCATACTGGATACCTAAGGCTACAAATACACACACAGTTTGTGTAATACTCGTTGCTTTTCCACTGCAACAATGGTTGAACAAACGCGTCTCAGGTTACGTTTTACCAACACTGACAGTCTTGTTGCTCATGTCTTTGTGTTTTTATCCAGCCTACTTTAACATGTGGTCAAGGCTGTGTTTCAGAGTGCACTGCTACACATACCCCGTCTTCAAAAGAATCCAAAAATTTACTTCCTTGCTCAAAGTAAAACTAGACGTCTTCATAATTCACCTCCGAAACAACTGTTAAGAGATTTTTGGAAATTTAGTTTTATTGAAGGAATCACGTGTAATTTAAAACTAGCATCAAATTTATCGGTAAATTTGATTTTGATCCGTGTTAGTCGAATCTCAAAATCTGCTTGCAGCTCAAATTGCGTTTTAAAGGTAAAGCAGTCCCATTACAGGCCTGGACAGGCCCAGAGGGTTCCTGGAAGTTAAGGTTCCCAGATTTCGTGACAACGGCACATGAAGGTGGTAAGTTTGTCAGCCTTACGCACCGGCCGCTTTTACCCCCAGGAAATACTCCTGGTACTCATTTGTGTTAGAGGCTGAGTCGAACCCAGGGCCATAGTGCGATCGGGAGGATTTTATGTCAATGAAAAATCCACTGACACCAGCTGTGATCGAACCAGCGACATTCTGATTTGTAGCACAGCAAAATTGTGTTTTAAGTCCAATCAATTTTCTCAGAACTGCGTCGTCGTAAAAACATTCCTTATAATTAAACAATATTATAGGCGCTGTATGTGTAGCAATATCATTATGGCGCTTTCATTTAACGATTGTTGCAATGGAGAAACAACAATGCATTATATACATCGTCGTGCTACTTTTCACCCCCAACAATGAAGAAATGTCAGTAACACAAAAATGTTTTTATGGGGAATACAAGTCGCCGTCGACAATAAGACACACAGGTGGGTTTCAAGTAAAGTTCTCGATATTTCTGGTTCGGTTTTGGACAAATTTTGGAGTATCTCGACAGACTTTCATAAAAGTTCCCAATATGAGCTGCCGTGGATATTGGTCCAGTGGGAGCTGCTCTGATAGTGCGGGATGGAGGACAGAGAGACGGACAAGACGAAGCTTCTAGGCTCTTTCCGAAGAATGTGCGAACGCGACTAAAATGTATGAGTGAGATCTACAAATTTCGAATATTTGTGTGATAAATGATTAACGAAACACAATATTGTTGATAACTTTCAGGCTTCCACGACGCTCATTGTTCGGTTTATAATCTTATGGCTTTGATATTCTGTAGAAGTGTCGTTGGACACCCAAGTTTTGGAGGCAGCATGACCCTCCGTATCTTCCGTGTCGACCAAAAATCCTACATGATGTCGAATGCCGCAAGCCTGTAATCGGATTAGCCTGTGTTCGGAGCTAGAGTATTCCTTACACGTTTAGGGTGGGATAAGCTCCCTTCCTACAAGGTAAGAAGAAATGGAAACACAAGTACTTGTAAGATACTTCGATAAGGCAGGGCTTTCTGCTTTGGTTGAATGGTGCTCATGTTCATCAGATGATCCCCGGGTGAGCGTGCTGACATGCACTATACTCGCGGTGTAGTGCAGTGCCTTCTTTAGAATACGGTTGTTTACGCTGACGGTTAAGGAAGTCGCAAAACGAGAGAAAACAAAGGCTTATCCCTTATTCTCACTACCTCCCATTATGAACCTGTCATGACACAGTTAACATCAGCATCACTATTTCTGCAAAATAAAATACAATCGTTTAACGGCTGCATCTAAGACTACGTCCCTAACTTGACGTATGCTTGTCCGTGCATCGTTTTATATGCGTACAGAAGAAAACCAACTAGATGCCACTGAATGGTTTATTGCACTTGTAATCTGCTCAACGTGTTTCGGGCACTTATATGCCCATCATCAGGAGTTCGAGACTATACTTGTGTTATTACCGCATATGGTGTGTAATGCCTTGATTGCTGGTGGTCGGCTGTTAGGAGCAGAGCAGCAGGCTAAGCGTCCGGGATGAGGGAAATTGTGCGAATGACGTCGCACAATTTCTCTCATCCCGGACGCATAGCCCGCTACTCTGCTCCTAACAGCCGACCACCAGCAACCAAGGCATTACACACTATGTTCTGCAAAAACACAAGTATAGTCTCGAGGTCCTGATGATGGGCATATAAGTGCCCGAAACATGCCGAGCAGATTACAAGTGCAATAAATCATTCATTAGCATCTAGTTGGTTTTCTTCTCTACGCATATACCTCCCTAACATTTATATAATAAAATATGTTATACATTTACTACTTCCCCCCATATGTGCTACATTAAGTCATTCGCCTTTATTTAACCATCTTTATGGTAAAATTACGTCTTTCACGGATACCGACTTATCTTGGTTATTTAACGCTGGGAGGGGCAAGAGTCAATTTAGAAAGAAGGAAGAGATTTATTTGGACCAGACCTTAATGTACACAGACCCTTTTCCTCCTTCTCGCTTAATTCTTTATTTGCCCTTCTCCAAAGCAGTAGCTAAGAAAACTATTCTTATGTAGAGAAATAATGGAAGGGTATTTACCCCTTCCTCAAAATTACGCCTATGCTTGTAGGTCTGAATATTTTCCCCCCCACACCATTTTGAAACAAATTTTACAGGGGAAAGAACAATTTCTAAAAAATCCCCTTTGTTAGTATAATAGCTTTTGCCTACACGAGGGTACCCTAAATATTCAGCAAAAAAAAATCTTTCGTAAGTTATTCATATTGCCTCTTCTGTGATTCCATCACACAACGCACAATATTAAAGGGGACTGTGACGCTTTTCGGCCCAATAATTTGTCTATCGGATTCTGAGATTCATTGTGTAAACCTATTCCATATTAATGACCATGTGTTTGCAAATGTTGTATTCGAATGCCACGATGAACTGCATGTATTATCGAATTTATTGCCGCTGGCGTCCGAATTTAGCATATCGAACCCCCATGCAACAACCTTCCCTATATCAGCACTTTTTTAAATTGCGTGGGCTTGGAAACTTTTTCACTTCCTATTTGCATAGTGTCATTACTAGAAAATATCCTCCGGAACACAAAGTTGAATGATGTTTGGAGTTGAAAGGGGCCGCATCCGACACAGCATTCAGTAGCCCGTTCTAGATCCCAATCACGTATTTTTAAAGACACTAACGTGCATATTACATGAAACTAGAATGGCTAATGAACTAAGTCCACTTAGAAGGCACAAGGGGCAGTGGAGTTACACCTCCATTATTTATTAACCCCAGCAACACATGGAGCTTTACACCTCCGCCGTTTAACCCTTGGGGAAAGCTTCGGCGGTGCGCAGTGTCCACTGCAAGAGGCCGGGTGTGACCAAGACCTCCAAATTTTTAGAAATCTCTATAGACCATAGGCTTACAAATCTGAAGTATGCTTCGGTAGTGTTTTTGAAAGATGGTGAAATCGATAATGTTTTAAGTGGCACGGCTTTTCATACAGAAGGAAACATCATAACGAAAACCAGACAATAACGTATTCTACACCTAATTGAAAGAAAAAAAAATTAGTGTATTGTGTCCTGACGTGAGAGGCGTAGCACCGAATCGGTGTTTGTCCAATAAATTTAAACAGTGCGATATCATAAATAACTACTTCTCATCCTTCACTATGACATCTACTGTAGACCAAAAGATTTTTTCTGAGGAAATGTGGCGTATATGAACGAGTGTTCAGACTACTGAACTCTTACAAACTGAAAGCTCATTTGTATGAATGACTCATGTTCGCTACCACGCTATACGTTAACTGCGTTAGCACCTTCCGTGTGCACAGCAGGTATAGAACTTGAAAGCTTCACATTAATTAATTTAATTATACGGTTTTAATTGAAAACAATAACCTTCCTGAAATAATCACTACAAACGTTCTTCTGGTTGATGGAGCAAATAAATTTAATATGATTGGGATGAAAATTGCATATTTGCGCATTTATGGTCATGCGCTGTTTATTTGCCTCCATATCAGGAGTCTTTTCTTTTCGGTCCGCAAACTGAGGTCACACAGCCTAATTTGAAGGAACAAAATACATGTTATACTACATGTAAAATTTCGTCTTCCATGTAGCAAACCGCCACTGACGCTAAGGACATGTAGGCCACAATTTACTCCACTTCCGTTCCGACCACATCATGAATGCTGGTTCAACCGTCATTCTGGATATTACGGGAAAAAGTGAAATTCCAAAACGGAACTGGCATCAGAACTGAGAATCGGAATCTAACACACAACCTACGTAGTTTTCATTCAATCACTTCTCCGGAAAGGGAAAAAAAAAAAAATCCAATAACTTCATTAATTCTACTTTTAATTAGCGCTATCCTCTAAATTAATCGGCTCGTTGTACAGACAACACTATTCATTGGTCATAGGCCTACTGCCTCTTCCAAAGTCCGATTCGGTTTTATTACCTTAATTAACTTAACAAAAATCACGATCTGAAATAATGTAAAGACCATTGCAGATATGAAGCTTTCCAATATTCTTTTGTTTAATGCCCCTGACTTCTTAACCGAGTAGTAGGTTGAAGTATGGTGTAAATAAGCTTGCCGCTCCAACCAATTTAGCCTCGTACCCACGGAACAGCCGCACAGCTAGTATGAACATGGTGGCGAAGTTAGAAAATACGATTAACATTATACAGTATAAGTCAGCACAATCTTTTTTATTCTTAAGCAAGGCTACATGTTTCGACTAAAAGCTAGTCATCTTCAGGTCTTTACAACATTTTCGTTACCATATGCTTTGCCCACTTTGGGATCCCATTGTGTTTACAATTGTGGAATACATCTAGTTAAAACTTTCTAAAAAGGTTATGATTTTGTTTATAAAGTGTGTTATTTACAGATTGTGTCTAAACGTTAAAATATTTAAATTTTTAAAAATATTTTAATGTTTAGACACAATCTCTAAATAATACACTTTATAAACAAAATCATAACCTTTTTAGAAAGTTTTAACTAGATGTATTCCACAATTGTAAACACTATGGGATCCCAAAGTATGCAAAGCATCTGGTAACGAAAATGTTGTAACGACCTGAAGATGACTAGCTTTTAGTCGAAACATGTAGCCTTGTTTAAGAATAAAAAAGATTGTGCTGACGTATACTGTATAACGTTAATTGAATTGCAAGCACATCGTGATGCCTTCATTCAGAATAGAAAATACGAGCCTACTGGAAGGCCACGGTCAGTTGTGCAGCATATAGCGACACAGTGCACTGCCTCTTCTCTCCCATGTGACTTTTTTACCTTCTTTAAACAAACCTTCTCTTATATTGTAGAAAATATTCCGTCATATTGAGGCCAAAAATAAACCGATTTGCTGTTGATAATTAACTTTTTACACCTACTCAAATGGAAAAATAGAGCCACTGAAAGATACACATACTGTTAGTTCGGAAAAAGTGACACGGCTCAAAAATTGCAAAATATGAGTCCTGCAAAAGAGTAGGCTGCCAAAAAAAATGCCAAAATTTACTTGTTTTTAGAGGAAAAGAGTCACAACTAATAAGATACTGTTGGCCGTGAGGAAGCACTAGTGTCACTGTTCCCCTCAGAGGAATAATGACCGTATGATTGGAAAACAGTTTCACGTGCTCAGTTGTGCATTTTTGGAGCTCTGTCACTTTTCTTTCAAAAATTGTAGTTTTGTTTGTTCTACTCAATTATTACACAAACTACTGCACATTTATAAAATTTACACATTAAAACATTAAAAATGCTCCGACGTGTTTCGGTCCTAAGACCATCATCAGTTTTGTGTAATGTTATGTTGTGAAGAGTGCATTCTGTGCTTCTTTGCGTGATATCACGCAACGAAGCACAGAATGCACATCCGTAGCAGGGCACTCTTCACAACATAACATTACACAACACGGCATGCTGCCACAACACCCAACTTGTACAACGAAATTAATCTGTGACTATTTCTAGTGTGACTTTAACAAGGAATATATAGCTCCCTGATGATGGTCTTAGAACCGAAACATGTCGGAGCGTTTTTAATATTTTAATGTGTAAATTTTATATATGTGCAGTGGTTGGTGTAATAATTGAGTAACTCGACAATATGCATGGTGTAAAAATAAAAATAGTTTTATTTTTTTGTTTCTTTGTATGTAAATATATATATATAGTTTCGGTAGAAGGGGGAGTGATATTTTAACACGAAAATCGAATAAGTAATATTCTAAATTTCGACCCTTATCTGCGTGAATTGACCTCATTTTTTATAAAGACCTGTTCGATAGCTAAGCTTCCACACAGCGGTGCAATTGAGCAACTATTAATAACCATATAGTACGACCATCACAAAACAGTACAACACAAAACACATATGGTGAGTTCGTGGTAGCATTTTTACGAACCTGGTGGTTCATCTACAACAGGCACATTTTCCAAGCACAAACTCAGCACCAATCCACGTACTATTGTAACATTTTGACGAATTTGTTAATTACCGTATTCATTCTAAACGCCTTATTTGATTTTTCCCGTTACGCTTTATCACCATTACAGATATTAAAGTTACTAAAAAATTGAAGTATTAATTATCACAAGCAAAATTAGAACGCATTTACACAAAATGTAAATTAAAATCAATTGTCATTTGCGTAAAATTCACATGTAAACTCGACGTTATGACAGAAATAACATATATTTAGACGTAATGTTTATTTGTGTTTCATTTCTACTCACCGTCTTCTCGCCGCCATTTGATACTCTGTGCTGGCTGCATGGCTGGCCCTCAGGATCATAGGTGCCCCTGTGCTCCTGATAATATCTCTCAGGTGCCATGGCAACCACACACGATGCATTACAACGTCATCAAACGCCAACATCTCTCCACACTGCTCATGCTAGCCTAGCCACAAAACTGTATTCACTACGGACAGTCCTCACAGCACCAGTTACCTGCACCATCACCACACAAAGAGTAGCCAAGCGAAAACTAATTCACTACACTTCATTTCTAACTTCCTTACCCCTACGCTAGTTAGGTTACCGCCTAGTTACCACCCCTATCAACATAGCAATAGTTAAGAACACCGTCTTATGTTCTGTGAATGTAGGAATAAAAAATGGGGCAAAATGTTTCTTCTCTTGAATGTCAAATTGGCCGCACACATGCGTAGAATTGTTATAGACAAGAACATTACATTATGTGGACTGTGATTACAAAATGGAGCAGAAGATACTTCCAGCCGTTCCTATTATAACCATACCACATCACATTATATCCAATAATAATAATAATAATAATAATAATAATCGTCTTCTTCTATATCATGCAGCTGTTGGCTATCTTGCTGCTCTCAAACGCCTATTCTGAATACATTGTACACATGAATTCAGTACCTCCTGACATTTTGTCTTCTTGAATTTTTACCCATTTGTAGAAATTTCTACCGGTCTGGTGGACCGTGGTTTACATTTGCTGTCTCTGGCTTGGGTGGTCCGAGTAGCATGATTCTCAAAAACCATTGACACCACAAGACGCCTCACCGCTTCACAGTGGTTGCCCACTCGACAGTATTTTGAAGTATCACGTACGTAGGTAAATACAAAGAGCTACGAAAGCCAAATAACAAAACATTTTCTGTAAGTTTGAGCTAAAGCCTTATCCACAGAGACGTCCTCTTTTCACCATAACTACAGAAACGAAAGGTTAAAAATGTTCTATCCGTTCAAAGAAGCAGAATGTATTTAATACGAACACGGATTTAAAAATATTGCCCAGTAACTGGCGTGGATGTCGTCAGAAACAGAGCGTTGTTCATGCAGACAACAGTAGGTTCTTTAACTTTAAAAGAGAGAGTGCTGGTTTCCTGACATGGATTACTGCTGACACTCACGAATTGTTGTTCATTGGGGGCGGAGCGGGGGAGGGTAGGTGGGTGGAAATAAACCGTACAAGAATATCGCAGAGGTCAAGGCTTTGAGGTCGTCGAATTATCTCACAAAAGAAAGATATGCTGGACTCTTGTCGTATGTCAAATGAAGCACATGTCTGTAAAGTTATTGGAGATGCGTAGCTGCATCAGTGCAACATACGAAGCGTCCCTGTCATTTCATAAGCAAATAGAACACCATAAATATTTCACGATGTAGTGCTGGCTGATGTGGTAACTGATGTTTTATTTAGGGCACTTCAAAGCAGAAAATATAGGAGGGGCCGAATGAATTAGCGTGTAAGTATAACACATATTTTGAGATGTCGGAACTTTCATGCCACTTACGAGAACACGTGTCAGTGGCAAAACACACTTTGCTCTTGTTTGAAAATCTTCCAACAAAAGTATTATAAACAAGAACTACGAACCGAGTACAACGTTATCGGGAATATATGTGTATGTGTTGGAATAAAACTGCACTCAAATTTAGAACATCAGTGATTTCGATACGTAGATTTGCTCAGACGAATAAGTCGTCGTCTCTGACAAGGAGACAGTAGTCACACCGACACTACAAACTACACACATTATACAAATATTATCTCTTTGGGGACAGTGGAGGACATACATTCACTAAATACACATGAAATGAAGTCTGGAAGAAGTCAATCGATCTACCAACGACCATTATGGCTGTCATAACAAGGGGTGGAGAAATCTTCCAAAAATCTAAAAGCCACATCAAAATTTGAGGCGCCAGAAGGGTGATTTAAAGCATGTTTCATACGGAGGTCCACAAATATTAGACGCCGAGTGTAAAGTTTAGTGGTGTCGGCGACCAGGCACTCGGGATTCATGCACACGTGGACATAATCCTCTCCGTGCACATTGTGCCATCGGTGCAAGTCTTAACTTACATTAGGCACATTTCCCGCAAACCAGCACTACTAGTAACAACACAAGGCTATTCACACACCACACACACACACACACAAACACCACACACACACACACACACAAACACCCCACACACACAAACACCACACACACACACACACACACCACACACACACACACACACACACACCACACCCACACACACACACACCACACCCACACACACACCACACACACACACACACACACACACATACACACACCACACA